>ENA-ORXT01002165-ORXT01002165.1-marine-metagenome-genome-assembly--contig:-NODE-2165-length-24278-cov-4.620718_pt1 | contig 24278 bp, 14 predicted proteins | sample MGYA00237868_ERZ511482 | MGnify/ENA metagenome assembly ERZ511482
ACGAGGATGATGGCCGTCTTTGCGGTTTCGTAAAGCATGAAAACGATGGTGATCAGCGCGGCTCCAAGTAAGGCGGCATATGATTGCATGAAGTAATAAATAGCTTCGTAATAATTAGCGATCGTATCGGTTTTATCCGCTTCCGTAAACGGTACGCTCAGGAGGAGCAGACCTACGGTAGCCCCGACAAAGCCCTGATCTGATGTCCCGTCTTCCCCTGCTGCTTGTTGCCGCCCTCCTACCCTGCCTCACTTTCGCCCAGGGTCCGCCGAGTTGAAGGGCACGGTCATCGACGCCGATACCATTACGCTACCGTCAGTCTGCTCCGTGCGGCGGTTTTCAGCCTGGTGCGCGGAACCGGAGGGCGGCTGGTCGATCGCGGGCGTGCAGCGAGATTTCGCGGCAAAATAGTCACTTAACCCATTAAACTCCTGTTTTTGCCACTTATTCAGTCCAAAAATGGCTGCGTCTTGGTCAGCTTCGGAAAACCCCGACAAACTCTTAGTTATTGATTCTCGGTGAAGTTAAACCCGAATAGCTCAAGCGTTACCGGTCGCGTCGTCACGAGTACATAATGTTATGTCACCTAATTGGGCTGAAGGGACGATATCTGTAAACAAATGTGCCCGTTTAGTGCGTTAGGAATACTCTTAAAATCCGACCATTATGTCCAGGTTTTTTTACTTATTTGCTTTTTTAGCTTTCACTATCACCCTGACCGCCCAAACCCTTCCCGAGTCCTGGTCCGTCTCTCCCGACGGGCGTATGCTCCTCGCGGGAGGTGCGAACGACCAGGGTTTTTACCGTTACGACCAGATTCGGGAAGTGGAGCTCGAGTTTACCCAGCCGGACTGGTGGCAAAGGCTCCTGAACAATTATAGGACCGGAACTGATCTGTTGGCCACCTGCCGGATCGACGGTATACGGTACGACAGCGTAGGTGTGCGATTTAAGGGCAAGTCTTCTTTCCGGGGTAACGACACGGAGAAAAAATCTTTCAACATTACCCTCGATCGTTTTATTGACGGGCAGGATGTGGACGGATACAACACCTTCAACCTGAACGGTGGTTGGGAGGATACCACCTCGATGCGGGAGATCGTCTACAATAACGTTGGGCACCACTATTACATGAGCCTGAAATCAAACTTCGTCCACCTGAAAATCAACGGAGAAGACTGGGGCCCTTACGCCAACGTACAGCAACTCGATTCTGACTACATCAAGGAGTGGTACTTAAGCAACGACGGTACCATCTGGCGTGCGGAAAACATCGACGGGGGAACGCCGGGAGCCGGCATACACGGCAGAGGAAAATCTACGCTTAACTACAACGGCCCGGACAGCACGGACTACAACCGGGATTACACCCTGAAGCGTACGGAGCAGGAAGATCCGTGGTCGGGTTTGATAGCGGCTTGTGACGTACTCAATAACACGCCCCTATCTTACCTGGAAAAGGAATTGGCTCGGGTCCTCGACGTTGATAAGACTTGCTGGTTCCTGGCCCACGAAAATGTATTTGGGGATTCGGACAGCTACATCAACAAGGGGGGCTCGGATTATTACCTTTATTACGAACCTGAGACCGGGCGAATCATGCCGCTGGAATACGACGGTAACGGTGTTCTCCTGGACCAGCTGCTGGGTATGCCATTGTTTTTCCACGCTAGCGACTTCAGATTTATCCTAATGCACCGGATGCTGGCCGCGCCATCGATCCGACAGCGGTATTTGGCGCACGTCAGGGTTATTCTCGACGATTACTTTCATCCGGAATTCATTAATCCCATGATTGATGAATTCGACGGGATGATCAATACGCTGGTGCGGAACGACCCCAAGAAGTTTTATACCTACGATCAGTACCGGACGGCCTTGGTAAAACTAAAACAGGCGGTGATAAGCCGACGCAGTGCCCTACTGAGTGAACCGGAACTGTTGGGCGTCGAGTCGTTGACGATTGATGACGTAGCCCACTCCGTCGATGATCCGGTCGATCAACCATCGCCAATGGGCGGGGAAGTACATGTAAAAACGAGAATCGGTGGCGGCCCGGCCGTCGCCATGGTCTGGCTGCACTACGGAACGGGGCTTACCGGGCCGTTCGCGAAAACCGAAATGTATGACGACGGACTGCACGATGACGGCGCGGCGGGCGACGGGCTTTACGGCGCATCCATCCCCGCACAGACTTCCGCGCAGTTTGGCCGGTATTACGTAGCGGCGGTCGCGGCTGACGCGGCGGCTACCGTGACCTACGCCCCTAAGGGAGCCGAACACGATGTTTACCTGTACAAACTTAACGGCACGAGTGCCCTTGCCGGTGAGCTGGTGATCAATGAGTTCATGGCCGCCAACGACACCACCCAAGCCGACCAGGACGGCGAGTTCGACGACTGGATCGAGCTGTACAACAACACCGACGAAAATATCGCCCTCGGCGGCTTTCATCTTACCGATGATGCCCATCAACTTACCCGATGGACCTTCCCCGCCGGCACGACCGTCGCCGCCAAAGATTACCTCATCGTTTGGGCCGATGATGACCTGGAACAGGAAGGTCTGCACGCCGGCTTCAAACTTTCGGCCGGTGGCGAAACCTTGCTACTCGTCGACGCGGAACTGGGCATTGTGGACAGCTTAACTTACGGTAGGCGGAACGAAGACGTTGCTCACGGCCGTTTTCCTAACGGTAGCGGAGACTTCAGAGATATGTCTCCGACCTTCAACGCGACGAACCGCGGCGGTGTAGTTAGCACCCCCTATCATTCGCTGGTCGGTGCCGATCTCACGCTATTTCCAAACCCGGCGAATGGAAACCTCAATGTTCTGCTCAAACAAGCAAATGCCGGTGATCTTCGGTTTCGCCTGTTAACCGCCGACGGGCGCGTGATACAGGAAACGGTGCTGCTCCGGGGCGGCACATCACTGCAAATCAACGTCAGTAACCTGCCGGAAGGCGTATATCTTCTGTCCGTTGCTGAGGGGCGGGCGGTTAAGACGCATAAAGTGATCGTACGGTGGTAAATAAAGAGAAGCGGGAGTTTCCAAGGTTTAGGTAATTACCCATTACCCTACTACTTCTCCTTCCTATTCTTCTTCCATCCGTCTCAGCAAGGGATCGGCGTCGAGATCGGGATCAACGAGGATGATGGCCGTCTTTGCGGTTTCGTAAAGCATGAAAACGATGGTGATCAGCGCGGCTCCAAGTAAGGCGGCGTATGATTGCATGAAGTAATAAATAGCTTCGTAGTATTTAGCGATCGTATCGGTTTCATCCGCTTCCGTAAACGGTACGCTCAGGAGGAGCAGACCTACGGTAGCCCCGACAAAGGTCCAGGAACATAGTTTAGCGATGGTACGTACTCGTTTATAGTGTTGCTGCTTAAGGGTTTCTTCCCGGTTCATGGTGAAAGACAGAATGGTCAGGAGCAGGGCCAGAATGGTTGCCGTTGTCGTCATCACCGCCGAGCACATAAAGCGAATCGTCGGCTGACTGCCGTTGATCATGTCCAGGGCGTCGGAGTTGTTAATGGTACCGATCAGGTAGTTGCCGCCGAGAATGATAACGGCGGAAATTAAACCGGCGATGTACGTATTCTTCATTTGTTTAAGTGCTTTCAACTATCGCTAGCGTAGTACCGGGGTATAATGTTCCCGCTACGCTTTTAATGCTCATTTGCCCGCACCCGCGCACCCCGCCCCGATAATGACTGCTCCCCTACCCCGATTCCTCGAAAAAAGCCCCGAACTAACCAATGAAGGTCAGCCCGGGGCACGGATACACTTAAACATGAATTTATTCCTTGACGACCTTCACGACCAGTAGTTCCCCTGTATCAGAAACGGCCCGAATAACGTAGACACCGGCGGGAAGACCACCCAAATCGGCGGTAAACCGTTGACGGCGTACGTCGGTGCCGGGTAAAACCCTCACCCGCCGACCGTTAACCGACAGGATATCCAGTTGCCCGAAGCGCGTCGTCTCCTCCAGTTCAATGGTTATTCTACCGTTGGTCGGGTTAGGATATATCTCGCTCCGTAGCAGAACCACCTCGCTTGTGCTGACCATAATAGGCGTTGCGCCGGGGCCACATTGCTTCAGCACATACTCCGCTTTGAACTTACAACCATTCGTACAGATTACCTCAAACAGGAAGGGACCATACCAACCCGGCTGTACCACCAGGTCGATGCCCGTCGCGCCGGGAATAGGACTCCCCTGACGGTACCACTGGTAAGTGCAGGTTTCCCCCGCCGGTGGGTTCAGTACAATGCCGGACAAGGTGAACGACTCGTCCTTACAGCGGAAACAAGGCCCCGCCACCAGCACCTCCGTCGGTGGGTCGAGCGTGATGACCGTCGAGGTCGCCGCCTGGTCGCAGCAGTTGCTGAAGATCTCGACGTAGTAATTACCCGAGATCGGTACACCGGCTGCCGGCACGTAGGCGAAAGATCGTGGCCCGGTTAGCGCCGTCTCCGTATGGATGGCGTTACCATCCTTGTACCAAACGAGCTTGTAGCCGCAGGAGTCCGCGGCGGTGAACCCCGGCGTCCAGTCCACCCTGAGATCGACCCGCGTCGGTCGGCAAGGCGGGCCGTAAGTGGCCGTAAAGCTGGTGATCGCCAGCGGGTCGATCACGTCCAAAAAGTAGCGCACCGTGTCTACCTGGCAAACCCCATTTTGCTCCGCGATCCGGTACCATTGGTCTTCGTAAAGGCGGTTGGTCTGGTACAGCGGGTTCTGGTTACCGTTGGTGGTGATGTCTTTAAAAACCGTAGTCGCCGTCCGGTTCTCCCACATCCATCGGTCACCGGGTTGCTCGCAGTTGGGGCGGTATTCGAGGATCGCATCTTCGCCGTAACAAAGCGGATTGCGGTCCGGGGCCAGCAGGACGATCTCGCCCGTCGGCGCGTCGTTGTTGTCCAGAATGATGCTCGCCCCTACCCTTTCCACGCCGCAGGTGGAAGTGATCTCGGCTGCGAAGTCGAAACGACTTTGGCAGCTGCTATCCCCCGCCGGCAGTTGCTGCGCCGACGGCTGGTAGTTCAGTCCGGTGGCACCGGGAATCAGCGTTCCCCCGTCAAACCATTGCACGGTGTACGCGCAGCTGTCCGGGTTGCTGACCGACAGCCGGAAAGGGGCGGGCGTGATCGGCGTCCCGGCGTAGCAGAAGGTCTGGTCGGCCAGCGTCCCGGTGACCGGCGAGCAAAGGCGGACCAGCGCGGTATCCGTCCGCAGTTGGCGGCAGGGCCCCGCGCCCGGGCCCATGTCCACCTCGGCATAAACGCACACGTCGGCGGCGTGATAGCGCGGCGCCAGTTCTAGCGGCCGACAGTCCTGACTTACCTGGATCAACGTCATCGGCGCGCCGGGCGTACAGGGCGCGTCCGAGACGTAGTAACGCACTTGTCGCACGTCGAACAGCGCATTACAGCCGATCAGGTCGATCCGCACCTTATCCGTTGCCCGGCATTGTTCCTGATCGTCAATCGAGATTTCCTTGCAGCAGGGCACGGTCAGCGTCAGTGGGAGCACGCAAACCAGCGAGGTACCGTCCGGGCAAAAACATTCCACCCGAACGCTGAGTTGTACCGTCGTCGGGATCGGGGCGGCGGGAATACCGATCGTACCGGTCAAAACACCGCCGCTGAATACGACGTTGCTCAGGTTAATGCCACTCTGCGTAGTTGATACACTTACCTGGCAATTGGACGGGCTCGCTCCCGTCAGATCATTGACCTTGACGTTCCAGTCGTACAGGTTGTCTTCGTCCGTACAGCGCATATCCGCACCGGCCAGTTCCGCGCATTCGCAGTTCACCCTAACGGGAAAAGAACAGTTGCTCGTCAGCCCGGCCATATCCGTTACCGTGTAGGTGACCATGGTGGTGCCGCACTCGAAAAAGTCCTCCGGTCGGTGGGTGGATGTGACACTCGCCATCGGGCAGTTGTCAGAGAAAACCGGGTCGGGCCAGAATACCCGCGCGCCGCCCTCACAGCCGGGAACGGTCACCGGTGCGGGGGCGGCGGGACACACGATCTTCGGCGGCTGACGGTCCTCCACGGTAATGGTGAACTGACAGCGGGCAAGTTGCCCCTTATTGTCCTCCACCGCGCAGTTGACGGTCGTAATCCCCTTGGGGAAGGAATCAATCGCTCCCGTTCCCGTGATCGCGCCGGAGAAGGTGCAAACGGGGCGCAGATCAGGGGTACAATCGTCCGTGACGTCAATTACGGGCATGTAGGTGGCGAAGCACTCGTCGGGATCGGTGGGAATCACCACGTTCACGCAGTTGAACGCCGGCGGGTCGTCCGTTACCGTCACCGCTTTTTGCACGGTGTTGGCGCATCCGGTCGCGTCGGTGATCGTCAGGCAAACCTGGTAGGTGCCGGGGCCGGGGAAAACGTAGTTGAAGTTCGGCACGTTGCCGATGCCGTCGCTTACCCCGTCACAGTTCATATCCCAACTGTAGGTGAAAGGCGCGATGCCCGAAGCGTTACTTGTAAAGGCTCCCTCACAGCAATCCGTCTCAAAACTAAAGTCGGCCGGGCAAACCGGCGCGGGTACGCAGTGGCTGTTGCAGGCGAAGGGCAAGGGCTGCGTAATGGGAATGCCGAACTGATCCGTTCCGTTGATCTTGTTGCGAAAACGAATCTGAAAGCCCGTAGGGTTGACCGTGTAGCCGAGGTGCGGGGATGGCACGTCTAACATACATTCCGGGTCGAAATCGAGCGTGAAATTACCGACGAACATTTCCCGGCTGGGCGGCGTGATGCCGGTTTCTACGCGAGAATCCGCATAGAATATCCGGTTTGCCGCGGGGGTAACCGAAAGATGTGGGTTACTAAAATCCATAGCCGTAGCGGGCAGGTAGCGGGCGTAATCCAGCGAAATACCGTTCCCCGGCGCATAGGAAATCTTATGCAGATAGTTGAACGTCTGGGGCCCGTTCTTGAGCGGCCCGACGGCAAAAAGCGGGTAGTCTCCCCCGTTCGTAGCCGGATTGCCAAGACCGATTTCCGTAAACTGCCGAACGTCGTTGAAGATCAGACCGGCAACCGGCGTGTAGTTGGCGGGTTCGATGATCAGTACGATGGCCTCGCGGCTCTGGAAACGTTCTCCGGCCAGGGCGATCTCCCCGTTGGGCAGTTCTACCCCGTCATAGAAGTCGATGAAGTCCGGATAGTAGATCGAGTTGACGGGCGCGCCGGTCAGCGCGTCGACGATGATGACCACGCCTTCGTTCGCCACCGAGCCGTTGCCCAGTAGCATGATCTGGCCATTGCTGAGCGGCACCAGACCGCGCACCGCTTCGATCTCGATGGCCGCGCCGTTCACGAACGGCCCCATGAACTCATGCTCCCAGTTCTCGAATAAACTAAGGTCGAGGTTCAGCAAGATCGGCTCGTCGAAGCTGGAAGGGAAGTTCGTCGCCGGATTTTTACCGCCCAGCACGAAGTACGGGAAGGCCGGATTCGGCGGCGAGGGGTGCCGCACGATGGTTGTAAAGCCCTCCCGGCCGACGAAGTCGAACTCCCGCACGCGCTGCGCAATACCGGTGTCATCGACCAAAACGGCCAGCGATTTATTGTCAACCGAAGCGGAGAATGGCTGCGTGCCGCCGACCACGATGAACAGGTCCTGACCGGCGTCCCACTCGAAGTCGAAAAAGGAACTCGGTACGTTCATCCGGAAGTGCCACAGCAGGTTGCCCGTCGCCGGGTCGAACTTGCTGAAGGTACCGTGGATCGAGCCGTTCCAGGTCGTCTCCCCGGCGACGTAAACACCGTCACCGAAAGCCTTTACTTTATGCGGTCGTTGATCCAGCGAATCGCCGTAAAGCTTGGCCCATTCACGGGCGGGTTGCGGGTTTTGCGCGTGAACCTCCGGCGAAGCCAGTAGCAATAGAAATAAGGAAAGGAAGGTGAGAAAGTATTTCATGGTAAATTTTTGGATTTAATTATGCTTAGCCGTGACCGGCCCGGGTTCGGACGCTTTTACGTTTTCACCGGGCATGATTTTACTCGCTACGGGGCGAGGACCTCGGAGTGTCCCTGACGCAGTCTGGGCCACCGAGCGTCCGCTCTTGGAAGAGCCTGACACCATGCTTAAAAGTCACACGGCACCACCCGCCGCTCCGCGCTACCCGCGCAGCCGGTGATCGGGTCGTAGACTTCCACGCGGACTGTATTTCCCGCCGGGTCGGGCAGGTAAGTGAAGCGGCAGCCGGTTCCTTGAAAGACGCCGTCGACGTACCACTTGAAGCCGAGCTGGCTGGCCGGCTCGCAGCTGTTGGAGGAATCACAGGCGGTCAGCGTCACCGGGTCGCCCAGCCTGGCGCAATCATTCGGGGCCAGGGGGCAGCTCATCACGGCGACGGTTTCGCAGACCTCCAGACAGTGGCGATTGCCCACGCTCGTCTGGCAGCCGTTCGTGGTTTCCAGCCAGTAGCAACCGGCTTCGGTGACGAGTTGGCTGAGGCCGGAACCCAGCGGGCGGCCGTTGTGAAACCAGTCGTAAGTCAGTCCCGTTACGGGGTTGTTGACCGTCAGCAGCACCGGCGCGACGATGATGTCTTCGAGGCACTCGCGGGTCGGGCCGTTGATCGTGGCGGCTACTGGCGTGCGTTGCAAGATGATCTCGATCAGGTTGCTGTAGCAGGGCTCGCAGCCCGACGGGTCGGACAGCGGCGCGCACTCGATGCGGTAAAAGATGCGGTCCGCGCCGGACGGCCAGAGGTGGCTGGGCAGGATGTTGGTGTTTTGCACGCTGTTGGAAAAGCCCAGTGTCACCCAGCTACCCGCGGTATTGGTAAAGCTGTACTGCCACTGCGGCACGCATTTATCGAAAGGATTGGCCGGGTCGATACCGATCACGGCATCATCGCCCGGGCAGATCTCGTAGGTCGGGTGCGGCGAACCGGTCCGCAGGTTAAGGTTTTGCGGGCTACCCAGCGGCAGCGCGTCGATCAGGCCGCATTCCGGCTCCGGGTCTACGCGGATACAGGATTGGGCGGTACCCGATTTGCCGTTACAATTCGTGACGGTCGCCGTAAAACATACATCCAGGGGGGCGCTTAACGCGGGTGCCGTGTAGGAGTAGGGAAAAGACGTTGACTGCGCCTGGCCGGCCAGGGGGCGGGTGCCGTTTTCGTCCGTCACTTGCCAACTGATCGTGGTATTCGGGCCAGGGGTGTTCACCCAGGCATCCGGGCTGTTGATACTTACGTTGAGGGCTACCGTTTCCCCTTCGCACAGCGGGTCCGGTGGGGCGATGCCGACCGTGAAGGGCGAGACCGGGCAGCAGATGCGCAGGTCCCGGCTGTTGCTCACGTAGGTACACCGGTTGCCCGTACCCGCCTGGGTGACGGTTGCCGTTGCCCGGAAGCTGCGGTCCACGAAACCCGTCGGGCTTGGCCCGCAGTTCGCCGTCAGTACGCCCGGCAAAACGGGAAACTGGAAATCGGTGAAGGGCGGACTATTCAGCGGTAGCCACGTCAGGCCCGCATCGTCGCTATAATCCCACACTACGCTGACGTTGCTGAAGGGGCCGGGAACGCCGCCGTTCAAATCCAGCGTAAAATGCGCCGGGTCACCGCTGCAAATCGTTGTCAGCGGTGCCGTCTGGTAGGGGTAATCCCGGATCGTCAGGTTGAGGCCATGCAGCGACGGGCCGACCAGCGGCGCGTTGAGGCGCACGATGTTGCTCGTTACCCCGTTACCGGTGAAAGCGGCCGCCGCACCATCGTTACCATTCGCCGTTTGGTCGGGGATGGTGGTGAGCGGCGCGTTGTTACCGCCCGCTACGTACTGCTCGAAATCCCAGTAAGCCAGCAGGTCGGGTTCGTCGCCCGCTACGGAGCAAAAGCGATCGGCGCAGCTGAACACGGGCGTTGCCGTTGACCATAGCTTCACCTCGTCTATTTCGCCCAGCCAGTGCCGTGGTTGGTTCACCCCGGTCACGCCGTTGTACTCCGCCAGGTGCAGCTCGGCAATTCCGACCGGAACCGTGCCCGTGATCGTCGTTGCCAACTGACAGTCCAGGAAGATTTCCGTGATACCTGACGAATACTGCACGCTCAGGTGGTGCCACTGCCGGGCAACCGTCGTTCCGATGGCCACTGGCGGTGTCAGGCCACCGACGCCGAAGTAGCTGGAAACGTACAGTTGGTTGTTGCACTCCGCCACTTCCAGGTTGTAGACCTGGCCGGTGAGTCGGGTGAGCGTCCGCATCCCGTCCGGGCACGGCCCGACGGAAGGTAGCACGTCAGTGGAGCGGAACCAGAGTTCAAGGGTGAAGGCGGCGGGAGTAACGGCCAGCGACGTGGTCGTCAGGTTTAGCCTGACGTCGTCGTCATTGCCGTCGAAGTTGAGACTCTGCTGCGCAAATACCCGCCCCAGCGAGAGCAAGGTCAGCAGCGCGAGGGCCAAGAGGGTTTTATGGGTAAGTCGTTGCATAAGAAGGATTCTGTTTTGCCCCCCGATTGCGGCGGGGGATAAAATCTTACCCTGGGGACGAAATTTTTTTTGCAATAAAAAGGACGGGCAAAAAAGTCTGCATACGTAACAAGCCCTTAGGGTTTTAATAGTCCGAAGGACTTCCTATGTGAGCACGCGGCTTCAGCCCGTAAACCAAATGCCGACGCAATGCCGACGCAAATACGCCGTTAACGCCCATTCCCCCCGTAAACCAAATGCCGACGCAAATACGCCGTTAACGCCCATTCCCCCGTAAACCAAATGCCGACGCAAATACGCCCTTGACGCCCATTCCCCCGTAAACCAAATGCCGACGCAAATACGCCGTTGACGCCCATTCCCCCCGCACCCGCGCCCCCGCCCCAATACACATGTTTTCCCATCCTTTACGTATACTTGTCGGGTTATGTCTCCACACCCCGACCATAAATTGATCCTCGCCCTACGCGCCGGCGATTTTTCGGTGCTCGATGCCGTTTACCGCGACCATGCGGCGGCGATCACGAGTTGGGTCACCAAAAACAGCGGTGACCTGGCCGACGCGCAGGATGTGTTTCAGGAAAGCATCGTCGCCCTGCACCAAAAGGCGAACGACGCGGACTTCGTGCTGACCTGTCCGCTGGGGGCATTGCTATTCCTCATCTGCCGGAACAAGTGGCTGTATCAGCTCCGGAAAAAAAACCGGGAGCGGCAGGTAAGGTCGCTGACCATTCCGCAATCGGAAGGGGAAGGCAATGTGCACGAACTGCTGGAAGCGGTGGAAGAAGAAAACCTGCGCCAGCAACGCATGCGTGCCGCCTTCGCCAAGTTAAGCGAACTGTGTCAGCGTTTATTGAAATTACTGGCCACCGGCATGTCCGGCGCCGACATCGCCCAAAAGCTGGAGATGCAAAGTGCCGGTACGGTTTACCGCCGCCGCCACGCCTGCGGCACCCGGTGGCGCAGTCTGTATGAAGTTAAAACCAGGGTATCGTGAAAAATGAAGAAGATGACGTGCGCATCAGCCGGTACCTGGGTGATGAGCTGACGAATGACGAAAAACAAGCTTTCGAAGACCGGCTGTCCCAAGACGTCGAACTCCGCGAAGGTCTGCAAAGCCGCAAGCAAGAGCGGACCTTCCTGAAAGCGGAAGCGAGCCGCGCCGCGCTCGAGGCAAAGATGGCCGAGCTTGCCGGTACGCACTTCCAGACCGCCGCTACCCCACCGGAAGCGGACAAGAAAAAGCCGGGCTGCGGGGTCGAAACGTCGGCTAAAGTCCGCTCTTTGGGTCAACGCCAATGGTGGGCCGCCGGAGGCATCGCCGCCGCCGTAGCCCTGGCTCTGCTGATCTGGAATCCCTTCCGCGGCGCGGAAGACGACTTCCGGCAGTTCGCCACTTACGAGCCGCTCTACCTGACCGAGAAAAGCAGCGAAGTGATCCCCGCCGCCGCGGCGGCCGAAGCCGCGTTCAACGCCGGGGAATACACCGTCGCTTTTGAAGAACTGACCAAATACCTCCCGCAACGGCCGGAGGACAACGAAGCCCGCCTCGCCCTCGGCATCGCCGCCCTGGAAACCGGGCGAACGGAACGGGCCACCAGCCTTTTCCGCAAGCTCGCCGAAGGCACCACCAGCTTCCGCTCCGACGGTCGCTACTATCTCGCGCTGGCGCAAATCGAAACCGGTGACCTGGCCGCCGCCAGGGCAACCATCACGGCCTTACCCACCGACGATCCCGACTACGCGGCGCGTCGCCAAAAACTACTCGATTGGCTGGATGAGAAGTCCGGCACAAACTAAACCCACATGAAATTTCTGCTCCCCCTTTTCCTCCTGCTCTCCGGATTCCTCCCTGGGCAGACCCCCCTGCGCCCGGTCGTTACTTTCGACGGTACGGAGCGGAACGCCTGGAACTTTAGCGCGGGCACTTCCGTCAGCAGCGACGGTACGGCAAGCGGGACGCCTAACTGGGCGGGACGCCGGCCCATCGCCTCGGCTTCCGGTAATTCCGCCCTGGTATTGGAAGGGCAAGGCGATGAAGAGATCACTACCTTCACCTCCCCCTTTCTCAGCTTCCCCGCCGGTACACCGGTCTACCTGCACTTCCATCAGTATTACCGCAATTTTCGGGGTACGACGCGCATCGACATCCTTAACGACGGTATGCTGGTGCGCAGCATTCCGCTCAACGACTTGCCGGCCGAAGGGGTCGAGACCGCCCATTTCGATACCGTACAGATCGACCTTACCGCCGACCTTGCGGGCATAATTAATCGCCAGGTGCGGTTCACCTATACCGGCGAGAGTTACTTCTGGTTACTGGACGACGTCGGCTTTTACGACGCGCCCCATTTCCCCGTCACCAGCCCGGATTCGCTGGGCAACTACCTCGCCGGTCAGCGGTACCCTTATGAAGTGGATTCCGCGGCCTGGGCGTACGTACCTAACGAATTGGTCGTGCAGTTCAGCCCCGACGCCACGCCCGCCGAAAAACAGGCGATCCGGGAAGAGTTCGGAGCCGAGCCGCGTGAGTTCTGCGCCTGCGGCAACATCGAATTGTGGGTGATCGACGGGTCCCGCTTCGTTAGCCAGGGCGGACGACGGGATGCGGGCGGCACCACCAATACGCTGAGCAATAAAATCGGCGCGATCCGCAAATCGAAGGTAGACGGCGTAGACCTGAATTACTACAACGGCGTCTTGCTGGAGCCGGTCGTTCCCGTTCCCAACGGTACCCTCACGCCGGATTCCCTGACGGGGCTTTCCGGTACTCAACCCAACGCCGTTCGCATCGCCATTCTGGATACGGGCATCGACTATGACCACCCGGACCTGCGCAATTACGTACGGATGACCGGCGACGGCCTTTCCCCGACGGACGACGCCGACGACAATTGCCTGAACGACGACCCCATCGGCTGGAACTTCGTGGATGACAACAACAACCCGAATGACGACAACAGCCACGGCACCCACGTGGCGGGCATCATCGCCGGAACGCTGGAGCGCTGGGGCGGAAGTGACTGCAACTACGAGTTCGTGCCCTACAAAACGCATGACCACAACGGCGTCTCGACCCTCTTCGACGTGGCCTGCGCGACCTTCCAGGCAAGCATCGACGGGGTGGACCTCATCAACGACAGCTGGGGCTTTTTCGGTGACTCCAGTACCGTACTCCGTAACGCGCTGGATACGGCGGCGGTCAATAACATCCTGGTGATCAGCGCGGCGGGTAACGACCAGGTAGACCTGGGGCGGCAAGCACAGTACCCGGCTTGCTACACCGCGCCGAACGTGATCACGGTGGGCGCGCTGCAACCGGAAGGCGAAATCTCTGGAAACGGCGGGCCATTGGCGCCCGGTGGCCTTCGTCTGGAATTCTATTCCGAACCCGCGTTCTCCTTTACGAACTATGATTCCGTGTGCGTCGATATCATGGCACCGGGAACGGACATCAGCAGTACGGTTCCCGGCGGCGGCTACGCGGAGAAGGACGGCACTTCTATGGCGACGCCGATGGTGACGGGAATGGCGGCGGCCGTGCTGTGCCGACAATCCGGCGGCGGGATCGATTCCATCAACTTCGCCGTGGTGCGCGACTCCATCTTGTTAACGGCTGAACCCAGCAGTTTTTACGATACGATGGCTACCGACGGGCGTCAGCTGCGGGTGCCGGTTTCCCTGTCGGTGGCCGTTACGAACCTGTCGGTGGCGGAGGGTTTCCGGGTTTTTCCCAACCCTTCGGTTGGCAAGGTGACGGTCGAGTCTTTGGCCACGCGGCGCGCAACGGGCGTTTCGCTGATCGGGCTCGACGGCCGGGAGGTCTTCCGCGCCGGCGGGCGGGCGTGGACGGCGGGTGAGCGGCAAACGCTTATCTTGCCCCGTCTTCCCGCGGGCATTTACTTGCTGCGCATCACCGGCACCGATTATCAATGGACACAAAAACTGATTCGCTTCTAGGCTTGCTTTTCCTGCTCCTCGTTCCAGCCGTCTTTTTCGCGCAGGATTGGGGGGCGGGGACGCGGGATGCCATGGAAAGTAAGGCCGAAGGGCACTACCTCCGGGGCATCGAGCATTACGAAGCCGACGTTTACGACAGCGCCGTTTTTTACTTTCAACGATCGGTCGATATCCGGGAGGAACTCTTCGGTGCCGCGCCGAATCTGAAACTTGGTAAGGCCAATCACCTGCTTGGCTCCAGCCTCCGCCTGAAGGGGGAAAGCTTCGCCGCCGAGCCGCCGTTGCTGCGCGCCATCGCCGTTTTTCAAAGCCTGGACACCGTACCCGCCTTCCGCGTCACCCGCTCTCGTAACGATCTGGTAGATGCCTGGACCGATCGGGGCGACTTCGGTCTTGCCGAGCGCATGGCGGGGCTGATCTACCGCGACGCCATGGCCACCGATGACGTCGAAAACGTTGTTTCCGGTCTCTTGGGCCAAAGCAACCTCTTTCTGCGCAAAGAACAGTTCGGGGCCTCCAAAGCAGCATCCCGGAAGTTGCAAGCCTACATCCGGGAGCAATCCCCGGGCATGACGCCGGACGACCGGGCCTACTACCACCTGCTCGCCCAATACGCCGGGCTCAACCTTGGTACCGCCCTGACGGAGACGGACAGCCTTGAGCTGGCCGAAGACGCTTACCTGCGCGCCATCCCTACGCTAAAGGAATGGGACGACGCGCCCAACCTGCAGGTCACTTACAACAACCTCGCCGGCAGTTACGTCGAAAGCGGACGCGTCCGCCTCGCCGAAAAGTACCTGGGGCTGGCGCGCGCGCTACAGCCGCGGACCAACGACCGGCGGATAGCGGCGATTACGGAAGATAACTATGGTGAACTATTCCTGGCTACCGGCCGGCCACGGGAAGCCCTCGGCGCTTTCCAGCGCGCGCAGGCCATCCTGCTTCCCGGTTACGTGGCCGAATCCCATGGCGATGTACCACCCGACGGTAGCCTGCGGTACGCCAGTTACCAGACCGACCTCTTCCGCTATCTCGGCGATCAGGCCGAAGCACTAGACGCGCTCATTGCGGGCGGAGCGGATTACACCGATGCTCAGCTTGCCGTTTACCGCGCCGCTGACCGTCTGATCGACTTCATCCGCGCCAACCACGACGGCGGGAACACAAAGCTGTTCTGGCGCGAACGCGTGATGCCGCTGTACGAAGCCGCCATCCGTCGCTGCCACGCGTCCGACCGGCCGGCGGAGGCCTTCGCCTTCTTCGAGAAAACAAAAGCGGTGCTGCTGTACGAAGCACTGGCCGATAGCGACGCCCTGAAGCGACTGCCGGACAGCCTGCGGCAGCGAGATTTGCTGCTGGCCCGTCGGTTGGCCGAAGTGGCGGATGACCCAACGGCTTTTCTCGCCGCGCGGTCGGCGCTGGAAAAATCACGAAACGACCTGGCGAATGACTTTCCGGTTTACGCGCGGGCGGGCGAACGGTTTGAGGTTCCCGAACCGGCAGACTTCCACCGTCGGCACCTCGCGCCGAAAGGCAAGACCCTCGTCCACTACTTCTTCGGTGCCGAGCGGGTGTACGCGCTTACCCTCAACGACGACGGTCCGCGGACCTTTGACCTCGGCCCGACGGATTCGCTGACCCGGATCGCGCAAGCCGCCCTTACCTGGTTCGCCGGGCCGGGAAAGATCGAGAACGACCCGGGGGGCTACGCAACGGCGGCCTACGCTTGCTACGGGGCCTTTCTCCTTCCATTGCACCCGCCTCCGGGCCCTCTGCTTATCATTCCCGATGGGCCGCTCACTTACCTGCCGTTTCCCGCACTGCTGACGGAAGTCGGGCAAGACGGAAGCCTCGGCCGGCTACCTTATCTTCTGCGTCAACACCCGGTTTCTTTTACTCATTCCGCGGGGCTGCTGGAAAGAATCGGCGGCACCGTAAACCAGCGGGCCGGCATCACCGGTTTCGCGCCCTTTACCGACGGGACGGCGATGCCCGACTACCCTACCCTGCCCTTCGATCAGGACGAGCTCAGCAGCCTCGATAAACGCTTTGACGTGACCCTGCTGCGGGATAGCGAGGCGACGCTCGAACGCTTCACGGCCGAAGCCCCCTCGGCGGCCGTCCTTCACCTTTCCACCCATGCGTTTTCTTCGCTCGATGGCGTACCGCCCCATCTCGCCTTTTACGATAGTCTGCTCTACCTGCGCGATCTTTACCTCGAACGGGTCAATGCCGAAATGGTGGTGCTCAGTGCCTGCCGGACCAACGTCGGTCAGCTTGCCGTCGGGGAAGGCGTACTCGGCCTGGGCCGCGGCTTTTTCCAGGCCGGCGCGCGCAGCGTCGTCGCCAGCCTCTGGAACGTAAATGCTTTCGGTAGCGGCCACGTCTTGCGCGGCTTTTACGACCAACTGAACCGGGGAAAACCGCGTGGAACCGCGCTGCACGCCGCACAACTGGCTTACCTCGATGACCCGGCGATCAGCCGGCGCAGAAAGTCGCCCTATCTCTGGGCGGGCTTCAATTACTACGGGCCGGATACGCCGATCGCGATCAGCCGGCAAACGGTATGGAGCATCACGCCGCAGCGAATTTTGGCCGGTCTGATGGTGTCGGGCTTACTATGGCTGGGTATCAGGAGCAGGCGGGCGCGAAAGTAGAAACGAGACGTTTAATAGAAAGACAACTCGCTACCGATCCAACTTTATGAAATAGAAACCGCCGGTGCCTCCGTAAGAAAGCACCGGCGTTTTCGTTGGCGGTCTAGCAATGTAGGTCTAACGAACTAGTACCGGTAGTGCTCCGGCTTGTACGGGCCACCGACGGGGACGTCGATGTAATCGGCCTGGTCGGTGCTCAGTTCTTCCAGCTCTACGCCGATCTTGGAAAGGTGCAGGCGGGCTACTTTCTCGTCGAGGTGCTTGGGCAGCATGTACACCTTGTTTTCGTACTTGTCGCTGTTCTCCCACAATTCCAGCTGCGCGAGCACCTGGTTGGTGAAGGAATTGGACATCACGAAAGACGGGTGACCGGTACCGCAACCGAGGTTCACCAAACGGCCCTCGGCCAAGATGATGATGTCGTTGCCGTCTACGTTGTAGAGGTCGACCTGCGCTTTGATCTCGTCTTTGGTGTGGCCGTAGTTCTTGTTGAGCCACGCCATGTCGATCTCGTTGTCGAAGTGGCCGATGTTACAAACGATCACCTTGTCGTTCATCGCCTTGAAGTGCTGCTCGGTCAGGATGTTGAAGTTACCCGTGGCGGTAACGATGATGTCGGCGCGGTGGATGGCGGTCATCATTTTCTTCACCTCGAATCCGTCCATCGCGGCCTGGAGGGCACAGATGGGGTCGGCTTCGGTGACGATCACGCGGGCACCGGCACCACGCAGGGAAGCGGCGGTGCCTTTACCGACGTCGCCGTAACCGGCCACGATGGCGACCTTACCGGCCATCATCACGTCGGTAGCGCGGCGGATCGCGTCCACGGCGGATTCCTGGCAGCCGTATTTATTGTCGAACTTCGACTTGGTGACCGAGTCGTTCACGTTGATGGCGGGCATCACGAGGGTGCCTTTCTTCATCCGGTCGTAAAGGCGGTGAACGCCCGTGGTGGTTTCTTCGCTGAGGCCCTTGATGCCGGCGGCCAGCTGGGGGAAGTCGTCGAAGACCATGTTGGTGAGGTCACCACCGTCGTCGAGGATCATGTTCAGCGGCTCACCGCCGGGGAAGGCGTGCAGCGTCTGCTCGATGCACCAGCTGAATTCCTCTTCGTTCATACCCTTCCAGGCGAATACGGGAATGCCGGCGGCGGCGATAGCGGCGGCGGCGTGGTCCTGGGTGGAGAAGATGTTGCAGGAAGACCAGGTCACCTCGGCACCGAGCTCGACGAGCGTCTCGATAAGTACGGCGGTCTGGATCGTCATGTGAAGGCAGCCGGCGATGCGGGCACCCTTGAGCGGCTTGCTCGCGCCGAATTCCTCGCGCAGGGCCATCAGGCCGGGCATTTCGGCTTCGGCCAGGCGAATCTCCTTGCGGCCCCAGGCGGCGAGATTGATGTCTTTTACTTTGTAGTGGGTTGCGGTCGCGACTGCGGACATATGCGGTTCTGTTTGAATTGAGCCGCAAAGATACGATGTACTCGGGAAGTGTTGTCGTTTCAGCGTCACATGGTCCGTTCGACCCTGACGTAGTAGGCTCCCAAATCCCCCATCTTGTCGCCGGTGTCGATCTGGGTCTGGAGTTTAATCGGCCCGGCCTCCAGCCTGACGTTGCGTACGACCAGCACCGACTCGCTCGCCCCGGATCTTTCGTCGGTCACCAACTTGTCGTTGACGTAGATACGGCAGCCCGAAAGCGGGATAGACGCTCCGGCACTATACGGCTCGCCACCGGGAACCGGCTCGCCCGCGGGCATCTCGAAATCGTAGCTCAGACCCAGGGAGATCGGCCAACGCGCCAGGGAGAAGGTGTAAGTGCCGGCTTCGGCGACATCCAGTGCCCACCAGCCGTTGTTGACGTGCGCCGCCCGAATGTGCCGCTGGTGCCACGGCGGCTCGGCCTCCGTGTGCCAGTCGTGGCCGGTCAGGTAGACGGGGTTGGCCGCCGGGTGACCGACGACGATGCGGTTCATGATCTCGAGGTCGGGCTCCAGGCGCGACCACCATCGTTCGTAGGCCGCGTTGAGGTCCGCCGCCAGATCGCCATGCTGCTCGATGATGTTGGTACGCTGGCCGGGGTCGTCGGCCAGATTGTAGAGTTCTTCGTGGTTGATGAGCCGCCATTGGCCGCGCATGACGCAGCTGCGTTTGTACTTCACGGGCAGGTCGCCACGCTGGGTATCGACCACTACGACGCGGTCCGTTAGATCGTCCTGCCGGCCGCTGCGGATGAGCGGGAGGAGACTTTGGCCGTCCAGCGCATAATCGGTATTCACCTCACCGCCGAGATAGTCCACCAGCGTGGGCATGAGGTCGGTGTATGCGGTCAGTTCTTCGTAGGAAGCCGGCGCGATAGCCTCCCCGGCCGGGAAGCGCAGGAAGAGCGGTACCCGGTGCCCCCCTTCGTATTCGTCTACTTTCTTACCGCGCATGCCGGCGTTGTAGCCGTCCGTAACGTGCAGGTCCTGATCAAAGCGTGCGCCGCCGGAGGTGCCGTTGTCGGTCAGGAAGACGATCAACGTATTTTCGTCCAGCCCTTCGGCGACCAGCATCTCCCGTAGCCGCCCCAGGTTATCGTCCAGGTTAGTAATCATACCGTAGAAGTTGGGGTTGACCACTTCCGGATTGTCGACATAGGGCGCGCGGTACTCGTCCGCCACGTGGTACGGCCCGTGCGGCGCGTTGGTGCTGATGTAGCTGAAGAACGGCTTGCCGGCCGACTGGCTTTCCTTCATCCACGCCATGCTTTCCTCGAACCAAACGTCGGTGCAGTACCCCTCGAATTTTTCCGGCGCGCCGTTGCGGAAGTAAGTATCGTCGAAATAGTCGTTACCCCAGAAATCCGGCGTTTGCCCTACCCCACCGCCGCCGTGAATCAGCACTTCGTCGAATCCTCGGTCTTGCGGCCGGAAAGGGTAATTGTCTCCCAGGTGCCACTTGCCGAAGATGCCGGTAGTGTAGCCTTCTTCCTTCAGTTCTTCGGCCAGCGTAACGAACCGCTCACCCAGCAGCGACCGACCGACGACGGTGTGCCAGGTGCCCGTCCGGTTACAGTTAACGCCCGTCATCAGCCCCGCCCGGGTCGGTGCGCAGGTCGTCCCCACGTGGAAGTTGGTGAAGCGCACGCTCTCGTCGTGCAGCCGGTCCAGGTTTGGCGTGCTGATGTTGGGATTACCGTGCGCACCGATCTCCCCATACCCCTGGTCGTCAGTCAGGATGAGGATGATGTTCGGGAGAAGTTTGGATGTATCACTCGTCTTTGCCGTGCAAGATGACAATAAAATTATACATAAAAATAAAATTCCGGAGGAGTAAAATCGCATAGATTGTATGGCTTAAAAATGTGAAATCAATGCAGACGCTGACGTTATTCGTATGAAGACCGGGGTAGACGATCAAGCGGTACCTCCCGCAATACAAAATGCCCAAAGTCTTCTCCCCATGTCCGGTACGTTAAGCCCGACGGGTGTACGCCGTCGCTGAAAAAGGCCGTCGGGTCGTCGTTCATGTTCAGCCGCTTTGTCCAGTCCGCCAGGCGGATGACCTCGGCGTTGTAATAAAGGTTGGGCTGTCCTTTGATCAGCGTGGCCAGTTCCCGCCCGAAGAATTCGACCATGCTGCCGAGGGTCAGCTTCAGCACGCGGGTGAACGCTGGGAATTCTTTGATCGGCGGCATGTTGGGAAAAACGATCGGCGTATCCGGTCCGAACATCGTTCGCAATTCATCGATCACGGCTTGCATGTCACGGCGAAAACCGGCAGGGGTGTTCATCTTGAAAGCCTCGTTGCCGCCCATGCCGAGCACCACGAGATCCGCCGAGCGCTCCGTGACTTCCGGCAGGGTTTCGTGCAGCAAACGCTTGAGGGTAAAGCCGCTGCGGCCGTATACTTTCCATTGTACTTCCCGCTCCAAGCCTTGCACCAGCGTGCGCGCCATAGCCCCCGCAAAGCCTTCCGCGTGAGTAGCTACGCCGACGCCCGACATCGTGCTTTCCCCGATCAGCACCAGCCGAAAGGGCGGCCCCGCGCCCGGCTCCGTGCCCTCCGGGCCGGCGGCGTCGGGCAGCCGGGGCACGGAAGCGATAACGCGCTTGCCCTGGTAATACATCACGGGCAGCAGGGGAAGCATCGCCGCGCCGCCGAGCAAATATTTCAGTTTCATTGGTTTAACGCTTTTCCCAGCTTCCCGAGGTACTGCGCACTGGTTTCCTTGAGGTAAATGCCCAGCGTGAAGGCGGTCTTGTCCAGCAGGTTGGTGTCGAAGATCGTATAGTCGAACTGGTGGTCGAGCCCCTTCGTCAGCGCCTGCCGCTTGCGGGAAAGCAACTCGAATTCCGAACCGCTGATGTTGTTTTTCCCGCCCGCGTTGACGTAGCCTTTTAAACGCCGTTCGGTGTCTTTCAACCCTCCGTCAAGAATTTGGAGTGCGTCGCAAGCCTCGGCCAGGATCTTACGTTGCAGGTTGATGCCGTCCATCGCCAGCGTCTTTTCCGATTCGATTTCCCCTTTCGTTTTATCGACGTTGAAATAGTGCGCATCGATGTCCGAATTAAACCGTTTAACCGTTTCCAGGTGCATTTCCGCCAGCCCGCGCATCGGCTCGATGATGGCCAGAAACTTAGCCATCTGTAGCTCATGGTACTGCTTTTCGCCAGCCAGTGAGCCGCGTTTATGCGGATCGTTACTGACGAAAAACAGCCGCATGGTCTTGTTTTTCACCTCGTGGTCCACCACCCGCAACTTGCTCAGCATTTGAGAAAATCCTTCCGCCTCGCCGTTGAATTCCTCGATTTTTTCCAGAATGGCATCCAGCGCGTCCGGGCCGTCCTCAAAGCGGTGATCGTTGAACGGGTCGGGGGTGGAAAACAGCGGTTGCGCCGCGGGCTTCTCGCGGGGCGGCGTCGGTTTTTCGTTCTCCGGCGGGTCGAATAAATCATCGTAGGGGTTAGGCATAACGGCAAGTTAAGACGAATGAATTATTTAGCAAGCTGCGGCGACTTCTTACTTACCACTTCCTCACTTCCCACCCGAATCAGGGCGGGGCCGCGGGTGCAACACAAGAATCAGGCATCTTGTTTTTCTCCCGAGCCGTCCGGTACTTCTCCCGTCCGAATCTGGTGCGACGTCACGTAACTGAATACGGCCCGCACAGTATTGCGCTTGATTTGCTGCCGTACTTCCGAGGCTTCCCGCGACAGCCGGTACTGAAATTTCAGCTCCAGCGCGTCCCGTCTCACTTCCAGGATTTTGAGCCGGTAGCTGTCCGGCTCGATGTGATCGGCGTATTCCGAAACGGCGTAGATGAGTTCTTGTTCCAGTGAATCGACGTTGTGCACGAGTTTGATGTCGATCTCGAAGTCGATGCTCATCTGCCGCACGTCGCGCCGCGTGTAGTTGATGATGTCCTCGGAATATACTTTGCCGTTGGGCAGGATGACCAGGTCGTCGTTGTCGTTCATGATCTTGACCTTCAGCAAACCAATGTCCACTACCCTACCCTTATAGCCGTGAAACTTCACGTAGTCGCCCGCCTCGAAGGTATCCGAGAAACTGTAGTACATCCCCACGATCAGGTCGTTGACGAACTCCTTGGAGATGATCGCGATCGCCGCCGCCACGATGCTCAGCGAGGTGAACAGCTGCCCGAACTCCACGCCCAGCAGCGAGAAAAAGGTGAATACACCCAACGCCACCAGCAGCAGCTTGCGAATGTTTTCCACCCCGAATACAAAGTTCTTCACGCCCCGCCGCCGGGAGTAGCCCCGCTGGCGGTACCACCACATCACGAGGCGGGTGGCCAGATTGATTGCGGCAAGCACCATAAGGGCGAACAGCCAGATGCGCTGGGTGTTCGCAACGAGAAACGTCTCCCGTAGCGGACTGATCTCCCACACGAGCAGGTAGATGCCGCCGATGAGGAGAAGCAGCTCGATCAGGAGCGTCGCTAGCGTAATCAATAATGACCGTTGTGCTATCATGGTGAAGTCCGTAGGAGAATCTAAGGTCAGTTATTCACTCTACCCCGGCGAGAATTATAGAAAAGGTCGAGTAGTCGGCCGGAAGATAACGCCTTTACGGTTATGCCCCGCTCCATTAACTTTGCCCACCAAACCGAATGCCCTTGCCCGCTCCCGTCAGTTCCGACATCAACGCCGCCGCCGACCACCTTCGCGCCGGTCGCCTCGTCGCCATCCCCACCGAAACGGTGTATGGCCTGGGCGCGAACGCATTGAACGAAACCGCCGTGGCCGGGATCTTCACGGCCAAAAACCGCCCGAACTTCGACCCGCTGATCATTCACCAGAGCACGGCGGAGCGCATCCTCCGCTACGCATCGGAGGTGCCCGACGAGGCACGACGACTGGCCGAAGCTTTCTGGCCGGGCCCCCTTACCCTGGTTTTACCCAAGGCTGACGCCGTTCCCGACCTGGTCACCTCCGGCCTGCCGACGGTGGCCCTGCGCGTGCCCGATCACCCCGTGGCGCGGGCCCTCCTCGAACTGCTGGATTTTCCCGTGGCCGCCCCGAGCGCCAACCCCTTCGGTTTCGTCTCCCCCACCACCGCCCAACACGTTGCGAATCAGCTGGTTGACCGCCTCGACTTCATCCTTGACGGCGGGCCCTGCCGCGTCGGCCTGGAAAGTACCATCGTCGCCTTTCCCGGCGGCGTGACGACGGTGCTGCGCAAGGGCGGCCTGCCCATCGAAACCATCGAGGCGACGCTCGGCCACCCGGTGGCGGTACGCACCCACGGCAGCAGCCGGCCGGAGGCACCGGGGATGTTGAGCAAGCATTATTCCCCCGGAAATATCATTCGTTTGGTCGATACCATAGAAGAGACGGAAGACTACCCCGCAGGCATCGCTTTCATCCGCTTCGGGGGCGGCGGCGCGCGGGTGCAACGGAAGGAACTGGGTCTCGTTACCACCTACAACCTCAGCCCGGACGGCGACCTGGGGGAAGCGGCCCAACACCTGTTCTCCGTTCTCCGCACTTTGGCCGTCGAGCAACACCCGCTGGTGGTAGTGGAGCGGCTACCGGAAACGGGTCTGGGGCGGGCGATTAATGATCGGTTAAAAAGAGCGGCGGCGCGGTAAGCCTTGCCTTCTAACCGCTCCCGATGTCCCCGGAGGTGCTATGTAAATATCCAAGCGCTCCTCGAAGTTTTTACTATTTTTATGATCAAGAAGACGGTTTAG
>ENA-ORXT01002166-ORXT01002166.1-marine-metagenome-genome-assembly--contig:-NODE-2166-length-24275-cov-7.840069_pt1 | contig 24275 bp, 6 predicted proteins | sample MGYA00237868_ERZ511482 | MGnify/ENA metagenome assembly ERZ511482
CTATATTATAGATTTTGTCTATTGATTTGATCTGCACCTCTTTTGGTGTCTCTTGTGTTGTTGGTTTGATAGACAATCCCGCTGCCTTCTTTTCTAGGGTTTGATTCAGTTTTTCCAGTTCTTGATTTTTGAAGACGAGTTCTTCGTTTTCCTGTTTTTGGCCAAAGAAAAGTCTTCTGAATTGGTAAGCAACCCCTCCTGCTAGTAAGAGGCCTAAGATTAATGCAAGCGTACTGAGGCGATAGTTTTTTACTTTTTCAGCTTCATTTTCTTTGAGCAATACTTGTTTGGCTAAAGAGTCTCGTAAGATTATTTTTTCATATTTAGATATTGATTTATTCAATACATTTGAGTGATTATCAATTGCAATTGTATCATAATCAAGAAAATCTTGATAAACTTTATAGCTTAGATTTGAATCTAGAACAGCAATACTAATCAAATGTGAATATAAATCAATTTGGCTCTGCTGTTTATCAGAAATGTTTTTTCCTTTTTTAGATTCTATTGCAGCCTCTAAAAGCGATCTTGAAGTTTCAAAATTTCCACTTAGGAAATGTATTTTAGCTAAATATATTCTAGATGAAAAAATACTGGATTTTTTGTTAGCAATCTTGGCATTTTCTAAAGCTTTTCCATAGTATTTAATAGATTCCCCATATTGCTTTTTTCTTGCACTCAGTGCTCCTAATCCTTGATATGCAGTAATAAAATACCTACTTGAGTTAGCTTCATTGATTGACTTATTAAAATAAATATAGGCACTATCTAGTTTTAGTAAAGAGACGTAAATAAATCCAATATTATTGCCTATAAGGTATTTACCCTTATTACCGACAGGTACATGATTTAATGCTTTTTCGTAATATCGAAGGGAACTTTCATAATCACGAAATTCTCTTTTATAAATATTCCCCATTTGGTTATTAATGGAAGTAATGATTAACGAATCCACTATCTCATATTCCTTCATTTGAGAATCCGCAAGTATATACTTATCAATTGCCTCATCATATCTATCTAGCCTTTGTAAATTAATTGAGCTATTGGTGAGCAGGCTTATATTTATTTCATAACACTTAAGGTCTCCTGTATTGCATCGTATTTCATAAGCATCTTCAAGAATTTCTAATGCCTTAGTATATTTTTCATCTCTACGATATATATCAGATTGGGCACTCGCTATAAGTTTACTGGTGTTTATATCGCCATCACTCAATATCTTTGCAGAATTATAGAATTCTTCTGCTAAAATAAAATCACCATTTTTATATGCGCAGCGACCAGCAATAAATTTTGACTCAATTATTGCTTTATTACAATTTTTAGGAATGAGCTTTGAAAGCGAATCTAATTTAGACAAAGCTTCATCACTATTCATTTTTGGGAGATCTGATCGCAGCAACTCTAATTTTGAGAGTGCTGTATCGCAGTTTTCAAGTTGTGCGTATAATAAATTAGTAGTGAAAAGTACTATCGTAAGAAGTAAATATAGATTCGGCCCTTCTCCCATTCTAGTTTTGTTTTAAAAACCAAATATAACATATTCCACAAAAGTGACATAGTAAAATTAATACATTTTTCTTTGTAGTATTTTTAAATATGACCCTACCCCCTTCGGACAAGCGATAGTAGTCAGGCGACCAGCGGGAGCAGTCTCGAAATTTTTCTTTCGAGACCGGAATGAAATGGAGTGACGAATAGCGCGGTGCCGATTGCGCGGAGTGGAAGATGAGCATCGGGATGGCCCCAAAATACCACCATATAAATTAAAAAAGGGCATTACACAAATTAATGCGTAATGCCCAAATAACCATCTATAAATATTAATCGATGATGATCATTTTGCGTTCTGCCGTGAACTGATCAGACTTAAACTGATAGTACAAGGTACCAGATGTTTTGATTTCGGAACGCTCTAAAGTAATCTCAGTGTATCCTCTTTCGAACTGGTCTGTAATGCTGTAAACAAGCTTACCGGTAAGATCGTAGATGGAAATAGATGCTTCCATACTCTCTGGCAGATTGAATCCTATTCTCGTTTTATCCGTGAAAGGGTTCGGCTTGTTTTGGAACAATTCGAATGGTGTATCTGATGAACTCCATGTGCCGTCAATGTTAAATTCTAAGGCCACGTCGCTCACGTCGTATGCTTCATTGTAAGCTTCTGCTAAAGTGTACTGATCAACTAATCTCAATACATCACTTAGGGAAGCATCTGCTTTCGCAACAAAATTGATGGAGAATAATACCTCATCATCTTCTACACTGATCGCTTTACCGAACTCGTTGAATGAAGTCGTAAGGATACCTTCATCAGCCATTGTCAGACCAAAGTTCTCAGCAGATATGTCTAGAGCACCTGGCTCAAATGACTCAAGCGCTAATAGGTTCTGATCGAACTCCATTGTGAACTGGTATCCAGTAATATCCTTGAAGTCAGAAGCTTTGAAATCAACCTTGTTGATAGATCCTGCTTTGAGCGCAGTATCGTCAATCAACATAACTAATGTAGTCGGGAAGTTTCTACTCTCTACTGATAATAGATTTGGCTTCTCAGCGTCTCCACTGACGTCACCAATCTTAACAGCGATGAAATCTTCCTGCATTCTGTTTTCATCTAACATAAGTTCGATAAACTCTGGGTAGTCTTCTGCCCAAGGTGAAGTAGGATTTTGGAAAACGTAATTTGCGTCAACAAATTTCCAAGGTGTATTTGACTGGAACTCTTCTACTTGATATAAAATCAATTGTCTCAACTCAACCATATCAAAAACATTGATTTTTCCATCATTGTTAATATCCGCAGCGATAAGCTTGTATGGTGAATCAAGAATATTCATCTGTAGTACATGTCTAGCCATCAATACTAAATCAAAAGTAGTGATCCCAGTAAAGTAATCATCCATCTTAGAAGGTGTAATGGTGTAGTTGATATCTGTTGGTAACATGATATCATACTCTCCATTATCGTCTGAAACAGTGGTGTTGTTGTTAGCCGCAACTTGTACGCCTTCCACAATAAATCCAACTTCTGTCGCAACCTTACCTGCTATCATCAAAGATGATCCAGTACCACCGTCTGGACAATTATTTCCATTGTCTTGAATGTCGATCGTAACAACACAGAAGTCAGCATTGCCAGCTTCGTCTTCAACCCAAACTTCGATATCCACTGCGCCACCTGCTAATACGTCTTCACAACAAAGATCTAAGGCGGTAGTCAATGCACCATTGTCTCCTACTCTTCTTATTCTAGCATTTTCCTTCCATTCTTCGTCCGTTCTTTCTGTACAGTTATCTTCTGCGTTCAATAAAAGATGACTTGCTAAAACTTGCGTACAATTGCCATCGTTCATGACTACAGTCGTCAATTCTCGACATGTAGGCGTAGGATTTTTGCAATCTCTCACAGCAAACGGGAATTCTTCAGCTGTCGCGTTTCCACAACCATCGGTAACAACCCACTTGATGATGTGATTGCCATAAGGTAAAGTACCCGTAGCATCTGCACCGTCTCCTTCTAAATCAAATGTACCGTCTGCAAAGGCATCAATCTTCCAAGAAAATTCTAAAGCTGCAATATCAGAACAAGCGTCTTCGCCAGTAGCTGTCAGAATCTGCTCTCCTTGGCATCCTTGCGTAAAGTCACATGGGTCTGGTGCCGTAAAGCTAAGACTTGGTGCTTCGTTATCTTGTACTTTGATAATCTGTGTGTATTGGAAATATCCATCATCATCTCTAAATGTTCGAGGTATAGGTAATGGTGTCCCAAGATCAGTAAATCCACTAGCTGATGGATCGGAAACTATACAGTGATTAACAATCGTGTACGTTCTTTCAATCTTATAACAAGCATCATCAACTTGTACAAAGATTTTATCTATACTAGAGATTCCGATATTTTCACAATCATCTTCCGTAACAATTGGACCTGGTATATTACCTAGATCTTCTGGACATGTGTCAATAATGACATCTGCAGGGAACTGAACTATGAAATCAGAAACATGCACCACTGTAATTGTTTGAGTACAGGTGGCATCATTTGATTTCGCAGAGTTATCTGAAACTGTGTATGTTTTTCTCAATAGAGAACCACAGTTTGGAAGATCAACTTCTGTAACTTCTCCTTCTGAAATTGTAAATTCACAATTGTCCGCACCTGTAGGAAGCGTAAATAAGTCTCCTGCATGTAATGCATCTTCACAGTTTACAGTCAAGTCATCCTCACAAATAATCTGAGGTCCAACAGGATCTTCTACCAGAACTGTTTTCCAGCAGATGTTCGTATTGCCTGCAAAATCGGTAACTAAAAGTTCTACAGTTATGAGCTGGTCTACATCGCAGCACTCAAATGGTACTATGTCAGACCAGTTGGTAGTATCTATACATCCATCTACTCTACGAGCTTTGATAGTGGCGATACCACAGTTGTCTGAAGATCCTTCGTTAATATCCGTAGCAAGTAATTGTGCTGTACCTGCACTGTTTAGGGACACGTTTAATCCGTCTCCACAAACTGCGACTGGTGCTGTATGATCACTAACATTTACATCTACTAATACTTCTGTAAGGTTACCGCATGCATCGGTAGCTGCAAGGAAAACTTGCGTAAACCCAAGTGGTAATCCATTGATAAAGTCACCGTTGGTAATATCCTGAATAAAGAGTGTACCAGCAGCATCGTACATACCACCTCCTGTGGTATAAGTAGCTATGATAGTTTCTACATCCGAGCAGATATCTGATACCGCTGGGGCAAGAAACACATTAGAAGTAGCGCACTCTGTAGATCCGGTACTGTACTGAATATTTGAAATATCCACTACTGGTCCGTCGGTATCTCCAATAACGATTACTTGATCATGCGTAGTAAATATGCCAGCACACCAGTTGGTAATCGTCCAAGTTCTAGTGATTCTGAAAGAATTACCACAGATCGCTACGACGTCATCTTCGTAAGTAAGTGAAATATCACAAAGTCCATATTGACTATCCGTAATGGGGTAACATCCGAATGTAGGATCTCCCGTTAAGTCTGTCAAGATTCCAGCAGGGTCAGTAGTAACTTCTCCGCAAGTAAGGGTGATGTCCCCTGGTAGATCGATGTCTTCCATTCTTGGCGCACGTAGTCCTATTTCTTGTACGCAAGTAGATGCATTACCCATCACGTCAATCGCCTGCCAAGTTCTCAATAGATTGGCTCCTAACCATTCTCCTTGATCACAGTCCGTCTCAACGATGACTTCACTAAGTACAGAGAATTCAACTTCGCTACAGTCTACGACGACGACAGGTCTGATGAATCCAGCTTGGATATCTAGGTTGATCTCGAAGATACTTCCCTGACCACCTAAATTACCGTTAATCTCAACACCGTTATTATCTACAATCTGTACATCCCATGTGCCTGAAGCAGTAGTAAATGCATCTCCTAAGAAAATTTCTAATGCATCTGGAATAACTGGTATGCCTGTAGTGACAGTTTTTCCGGATGGAGCAGTAAGCGTAAGGCTTAAGTCCGCAACTCGGTTGTGATTGTTCACCACATCAAGTGTTATTCCTTGAATCACTTCTCCAATAGGCGTACATCCTACATCAATAGTAGTCGTTACTGATGATCCAACTGAACCAGATATATTTGCTGGTAAACCAATCGCAGAATAATTTTCTATATGCGAATAATTTTCATCCATCAAATCAGGATGTGTACACTCGATAACATAGTCCGCACACTCGATCACTGGCGCAACTTTGTCTTCGACCGTAATTGTACCATAGCAGTGTACTGCGCTACCAATATGCTCTACCTTATAAGTAAGCGTCAATCCTACTTGGTCTGGTCCAACCACATTTGGTGGTGAAAGTCTAGCACCCAATGTATCAAAGACGATCACATTGTATTGTCCAGGACAGCCTATGATGGCTTCAAGTAATTCGTCAGGCTCGATTGTCCTGAAACAATCATCCGTGCTATTCAAGTTTGCATTTCCTAGCGGTACGTTTAGATGATCGTTGCAAGTAATAACAGGATTTATATCCGTTACTACATTTACAACTGATGAGCATCTAATAATCTGACCATCTGTGTAGGTGATCTCGAATACGACTGGATTAGTGCCTACTGGGAGGGTGATAGGGGTGGATACTGCTTGATTCACAACGTTAATTTCTGGATAAGAAATAGTAACAGCGGGAGCAGTACTACCATGACCACAGTTAGGATAACAAATAAACGGAGTGGGTGGAGCAGGATGTACATATCCGCTCAGTACACAATTCGCAATATCTGCTGTCACTGCAAGCTCATCAGCTGGGCAATCTTCCGGTGGACATGGAACAGTAAAGTTGGTATTTAATTCATCAACAAAACTTACTCCTGGACCACTTAGTATTTCATAGTTACCATTAAATTGTCCAAATGGTATTAGCGTACCTCTATCTGCATTGGTACTAATAATCTGCCACTGTGCATTATTCCAAACATTACCTGTAGCATCAAATGTTACAAAGTTGTAGTCTGCACAGCTTTCTAATTCAATAGTATCAATTACGATAGACCCTTGGGGCAGGCCATTATAGTCCTCGAATGCGTTGAAGGCTAATATTTCTCCTTCCGCGTCTCTCAATTCCCAAACTTGTCCTGCTGGTGAAGAACCTATAGTATTTACAATGTAATATTCATCCGTTTCTACACAATTCGTAGGACAATCTAGTTTTACTGTGATAGTAACATTCTCCAGAGGGAATGGTCCATAATCTACAGCATTGCCATTGATATCCACTGCTATGTTTCCTAATGGATCTAATACATACCATCTGTGCTCATTCTCATTAGCTCCACTCCAATATTTAAAGTCTAAACTACCTCCATCGTTAGTTGACAATGGGATAACTTTTAGATCACATTCGGTAGAAGTTAATTTATACTCCGTTGAGTTTGCACTCTCATCAATAGTTACATCTATAGATGCTCCGTCCCATCCGTTAGCACCTGTATCTTCCAATACAAGTAGATACGTACAACCATCATTGATAGCACAATCAAGTACCGTCAAAGTAACTGGAGTTCTAGGAGCTGCCGTACAGAATGTAGTATTAGCGCAAATCGCCTCAACATAGAATGTATATACGCCTGGTACATTTCCGTCAACGAGACCTGCCGCAATAGGATCAAAGGTACTAGGATCTCCATCCGCATCTGACTCATTAACATCATTATTGTCGTTATCTGCATCAAAAAGTGCTGAGCCCCCAGTAGCATTTTCATACCATCTTACTGTTGAAGCTGGGATATCAATACCACTACATAATGGTCCACCACCGAGTGTAACATTAGCGCAAGCATTTGATATATCTGCTCTTAAAGTAGAAGTAGAAAAATCAACTGGTTTAATTGGTGCTGAGCCCATTGCTTTACTTGAAGAACAGAAAATAGCATTGGTCACATCATCAGCTGGTATTGCTATTGGTGCCTCATTGAACTGAATATCAACAGAAGACATATCCGTACATCCATTATCATCAGTAACAACTACTGTGTAAGTATACAATCCTGCTACTGTTGGATAAGCAGCATTTGAGCTAGTTATGTCTACATTAGCTGACGTGGACGTAAATCCTGTAACTAGTTCTGTCCATTCGAATGTGAATGGTGGAGTACCGTCAATTGTCTCTGATGAAAGATTGATTACATCTCCAATACATACAGTAGGTGTAGTTGTACACGCTTCAATAATCGGTGAGTCAAATATCTGAATATTGATAAATGTCAATTCAGAAATACAGCCTGCATCATCTGTAACCATGTAATCTACTTTGTAGATACCAGGCTCTGTGCCCGCTAATACTGATGGTGTAGAAGTATCCGTTGTTGTAGGATCTAAAATAGCTACATCTGGACCACCCCATATATGCGTAACGTAAACTCCTGAACCTCCTACTGGATTACCATCTATAGGTAATGGAAGATCAGCTTCACAGAACTTGAACCATGGTAATGGATCTGGATCTGGGCTATCATTTACGATCAACCAAATAGATGCTATATTGAAGCAACCACTTGAATTTTCTACTCTTGCATATACGGTCTTTGTTTGTGAATCAAATGCTGTAGGATTAGTGATTTCATCACTTGCTACTGCATTTTGTGCTCCCAATAAAGAGTTATAGTATGTCACTGTGTTTCCACCGTCTACATCTACCATAGCTTCAGTAATGTCGAATGTTGCTACATCTTGTTCTGGAACATTTGGACATTCTGTCAATGTTGCATTTTCAATAGGAACAACGATGTCACCTGTAACTACTACATTCGCTTGACAAGTTGCGCTATTTCCAGCCATATCTGTCACCGTCAAAGTAACTACATTGTTACCTAGATCTGCACACGTAAAATCAGTTTGGCTCGCTGCCAATACTAAGGCCGCTGCATCTGTACAATTGTCACTACTTCCATTATTAATATCAGCAGGCGCAATTGTTGCATTACCCGTTGCATCTAAGTCGATCGTAATATCGAGACATAAAGCAATTGGGTCTGTAGAATCATTTGCAATAACGTCAAACATACATGCTGTTGAGTTACCTGCATCATCCGTAACCACTAAGGTAACTGTAGTAGTACCTGTAGTAATGATGACACCTGGTGCTGGACTTTGAGTTACACCTGTGATATCACAATTGTCACTTGTTACAGCCGCACTTGTATAATCAACAAGAACGAAGTCACAGTTTACATTCGCATCAACCATTTGCGTACCTGGGCACACAATAGTTGGTGGTGTCGTATCTTCGACAGTGATCGTTTGTGTAATCGTTGTAACGTTTCCACAAACATCAGTTCCAATCCAAGTTCTGAGTAATTCGTACTCATTATCAAATTCTGAGTCTAATTGTACTTCACTGAAGTCTACTACAACAGTCCCACAATCATCTGTGAACACTACTGCAGGAACCGCTGGAATATTAGCTCCGCATTCAACAGTAACATCACCTGGAGCAGTTGCCATTGGAGCACCTGAATCAACCGTAATGTCTATCGTTTGAGTTGCTTCTGTGCTGTTTGCACATGCATCCGTCGCTGTCCACGTTACTGTAATTGAGTAATCCACCATTCCGCATACATCCAAAGTTCCCATGTCAAAATCATGCACTAATGTTGGATCTGTATCGCATCCATCACTTGCACTCGCTTGTGCTAACCATGCATCTATTTGGGCTGCTGGTGAACTTGTCTCACTTATGTCACTGCAATCTAATTCTAATGGTGCTGATGGTACAAGTAAATCTGGTGCATCACCATCTACCGTAATAGTTATTATCTGAGTTTCTTGCACACTATTAGCACATGCATCTGTTGCTGTCCATGTTACCTCAATATCGTAATCCATATCTGCACAAACATCTAATTGATTAAAATCAAAATTATTTGTCAATTCTGGATCTGTATCACAATTATCAGATGCACTTGCTTCTGACAACCAATTTAGAACAGTTATTGCTGGACTTGTAGTTTCATTGATATCGCCACAATCCAATTCTAATGGTGCTGATGGTACCAATATCATAGGAACTACTGCATCTGGAACTACAGTTATAGTAGCCATGGCTGTACCTATATTACCACATTCGTCTGTAGCTGTCCAAGTAACTGTAATCAAACCACCTGCACATACATCTAATGCAGTTACATCCAAATCGTGCGTAATGGTAATCTGCGCAGAGCAGTTATCTGTTGCTGTTGCACCTGCCAAGAAATTAGCAACAACAGCAGCAGGAGAACTTGTCTCACTTATATCTGCACATGTTACCATAATATCTGCCGGGGGTGTGACATCAGGGCTTGTATTATCTATAATAGTAATATTCTGAACACCTACTGTTGAGTTACCACAATCATCTTCTGCTGTCCAAGTTCTTACAATCACGAACCGGTTCGTGCAGTCACCTGGAAGAATCTCCTCAGTATGAATTAATACTACTTCATCTCCACAATTATCTGTTGCAGTAACAACAGGGTCTACAGGTGGTACATTCTCTGAACATTCCATTGTTACATCAACAGGTACGTCAATAAGCATTGGAACTTCGTCATCTAGTACTCTTATTGTTTGAGTAAAAGAAGCCTGATTCCCACAATCATCCTCGGCTATCCATGTTCTAATCAAGGTGAAATCATTTGGACATGTTCCCGTTTGATTTACTTCAGAGAATAGTAATATCACTTCATCACCACAGTTATCCGTTGCTATTACGGCTGGTACTGGAGGAACTTGTTCAGAACAAGCAACCTCTACTAAAGCATCAGGTAGATTCATTAGCATAGGCGGTGCTGTATCTTCAATAGTAATCGTTTGTGTATGTGCATCTGAATTACCACAAGCATCTGTTGCAGTCCATGTTCTTACCAAAACAAAACTATTTGGACATGAACCTGGCTGAAGTTGCTCGTTGAATTCTACGTGTACTTGAACACAATTATCAGTTGCTGTCACAACTGGTGCATCTGGCACATCTTCAGAACAAGTTGAAGCGAAGTCAGCTGGCTTTGGACTTAATACTGGGTCAGTTGTATCCTCTACAGTAATCGTCTGCGTATGAACCGCTGAGTTGCCACAAGCATCTGTTGCTATCCATGTTCTTACTAACTCAAAATTATCTACACATCCTAGTGGATTGATTGTTTCACTGAAATTCAAATCTACATTTGGATCACAAATATCTGATGCCGTTATAGAAGCTGGATTTGGTCCAGTAGCGCTATAAACAAACATACCTGAAATTGTTGTAGCTGTACCTAGTACTGCATCTGTAGTTTGTTGACTAAAGCAGAATTCTTGACCTGCGGTTAAAATTACCATAGCCGTTCCAGATTGCATAATTGGACCATTATCATCTGATAATTGAGTATAAACTCCATCAATTATATAACCAAACGGGTCAAAAAATGGACCCTGTGGACCTCCTGGATTTACATCAGATGATGTATAGTCCCAATCGAATGCGATAAATCCATCATTTGGAACAACGATACAAACATCTAAATTTGAATCCTGTACCCCATTGTCTGAACTTGTTAATACAAATTCATTAGGAGCACCTGAGCTATCAAAAACACCATCTCCACCGTTGAGTTCTACTGTCCAGTTTACAGGAGCAAAAGGACCAGTGAATCCTGAAACAGTAACCAGCTCTTCAGCGCATTGGAATGCAGCATCTGCTGGCGTTGGACTAAGTACTGGATCTGTAGTATCCTCTATAATGAAAGATGCATATCCGATATCTGTATTTCCACAATCATCTGTAGCTGTGAATTCCCATACTTGTTCTTCAGCGCCTCCGCAGTCAGAAATCGTATTGAATAATACACTAGTAACTATTACTCCACAGTTGTCTGTAGCAGTACCTGACATGCTCCATGTCATCAAATCTTCTGTGTTACCTGTGCCATCGCATTCTACAGTCATAGGCATTGGTGTAGTTAATACAGGATCTATTCTATCTGCAAAAATAGTTGCACTATAAACTGCTGAGCAACCACCTGGATCATTCAAAGTATACGTTACGACTACATCTTGGCAGTTTGTAGGGACCGTATATGTAACTGTACCACCTGCTGTAGCAGGGATTCCTGAACTTGGAGTGAAAGTTACATTTCCTGTGAATTGACCTCCATCTGTATCTGGATCAAGTGCAACAGTTGCTCCAGGACACAAATCCTGTGAAGTGATTGTAAATGATGCATCTTGAGCTGTTCCATCTGATACATCAATCATCTGACAGAATTGTTCTGTACAAGTTCCCGCAGGTATTGTTCCACATGCTGCATAAGCAAGTGTCTCATCCTTACAAAGCATTATTTGTCCAACACCGGTAACAGTTAATTCAAAAACACCAGGTGCAGTTTCAGCTACCGTTGCAGGACCTGACATCACTGTAAATGTTGTAGTTAAAGTACCAGCCGCATCATAAACAGGGCTATTACATTTTATTGGATAAATATGATTAGCAGGTAGATCTAAAGCTGACCAACATACTTGATCTTGAACATCAAAGCTTGGCTGAGGCATTTCGCTTACATTAACATAAGCTACTAATGCAGCAGGTGAAGGACAAGAAGTCGACGCACCACATGCATTTGTAGTACAGGTTGAAAAATCTACTGTCGGGAAAGTGTAAGTCACTTCATAACAACCCGCCTCAGAATATTGTAAATTACTGCTGCCTGGAGCTAAAGTAGCTGAAGCTGGTCCAGAAGTCAGAGTCCAAGTACCACCTTGAGCAGTTGGGCTTATAGCTGTAAATAATTCATCTAAATTCTGTACTCCACTTGAGCTGATGCTACATTCTATATGCACATCTTCAGCAGTTGCTGTCTGCGGCTCAAGTACATCAATATCTCTAGTAAATGAAATATTACATCCTGGCTGGCCACCGTATAATGTAAAGGTTACTGAATATGAACCTGGACCTGCTGGGTTAAATATACCTGGCTCAGTAACATCGTCACCTGTCCAGAAACCACAACCTGCAGCCAAAGGATTCAACAAACAGTTATCTAAATCTAGTGGTAAATCTGCAGTACATACGTCTTCAGGATTACACCATTCTACTGGAGGTATTGCTAGCATTACTTCTACTTGACAAATCTCTGAATCTGTATTACCACAATCATCTTCAGCAAAAAGAGTAACATTTTGGATACCCACTTGATCACATACATAAGTGATCTGAAAGTTTGTCTCCATCACATCATCATCGCAGTTGTCAGTACTACTTCCATCTCCTATTGAATTAGCAGGAAGTGTTCCAGTTGTAAATTCACAATTTGCGAAATCATACTCAAGCATTACTATAGGTCTTACCACTGGGCATGTTGCCACTGGATCAGTGTTGTCATCAATATCTACAGAAGTCATACATACATCAGTATTTCCACATTCATCTGTTACTTCTAACCATAAATCAACACTAGCTGGGCAAGGGGCAAAGGTGAAATCTGTTCCTTCTTCTAAAGTTACAGTTGGGGTAAATGGCCCAGCTGCGCTTGTACTAACGCCATAGCTCAAACCAGCCATAGAAGTACAATTATCAGTACTGTTATCATTGAGTAGTGTAGCTGCCACTGTTACTTGGCAATCCGCATCTACATCAAAAGCTAATCCAGTGGCACACATTGCCATTGGAGCAGTTGTATCTTCAAGTGTGATAGTCTGAACACATGATAGAGTATTCAAACAAGCATCGGTAGCTGTAAAAGTTCTAGTGATCACCATATTTGCTAGGCAAACTGGTGTACCTGGAGCCGCTACATCAACATAAGAAATTGTAAAATTGCAATTGTCTGATGCTGTTGGTGTACCGTTTTCCGCTTCAAATTGAGTAAGCGTTATCGTTTGTGGAGTAGTCGTAAAGGCTAAGCCCGTTTCCACTGCACCTAATATATCTGCAGTAGTACATCCTTCTACTGTAAAATCAGTAGGGCAAGTGATCATTGGATCTGTTGTATCAGTTATAGTGAAAACCTGATCGCAAGTCACTGTATTACAGTTATCTTCAATTGTGAAAGTTCTTGTTACTGTAAGTGGCGCTGCGACATCACAAAGTGTGCCTGAAACAACATCTTGGTAGGATATAAATAATTCGCAATCATCCGTTGCCGTACCACCTTCAGTCATAAATTCAGCTAAAGTAATAATAATTGGATTTGTGCTAAATGCTAAAGCTGTAGCTGCTGGAGAAATCTCTGAAGGCATGCAACCCTCAACAGCTGCGGCTTCAGGACAAGAAATTACAGGAGCTGTATTATCTTGAATACTGATAAATCTTTGTCTATTTCCAGCACCTTGTTCATTATTACCGCAATCATCAACGACAAAATATCGTCTTCTAATTCGGACTACCTCTGGGCAAGCTCCAGCGATAAGTACATCATCTCTATATTCTATTGTAAAGTTACAATTGTCATCTGCAACTATACCTTCCGTTGCTGCATCAGCAATAGAAATTGGAGTACGTGTAGTTGATAGAGGTGCAACAATCATAGGACTATTAGTAATATCATCTTGATCACAACCTTCCACTATCAAATTAGTAGGAGATGTTGTTATTGTAGGTCTCATGGTATCATCAATAGTAATAATCTGCATACAGCTCGTTGCACTACCACATTGATCTGTTAGAGTAAAGGTTCTTGTTACAACAGTTGGACAAGTACCTAATTCAGTATCTATATAAGTAATCGACACGTCACAGTCATCAGTAAATACACCTCCTTCAGCCGTAAACTCAGTATCTGTTATATTAAGTAGTACAGCAGAAAATGCAAGTGCAGTAAGACCACCATTCATAATTTCACTCTGATCACAGCCTTCAACCGCTATAGCAGGTGGGCAAGTCGTAATTACTGGTGGATTTCCTAAATCATTGATCGTGATTAGTTGATCACATGTATTTGTGTTACCGCAATCATCTTCAATAGTATATGTTCTCGTTATTATAGTAGGACATAGCGATGCGTCAATTACATCCTGATACATAATTGTAATATTTGTACAATTATCTGGACTCGCTAGTGCGCCTGGTAAAGCATTATATGCTGCTTCAGTAATTGGAGCAGGCATCGCAGAAAAAGCAGGTTGCGGTAATGGAATATCATTCTCATCACATCCAGTAGTCACTACATCGTTAGGACATACAATAGTAGGTGCAGTATTGTCTTCTACTGTGATGGTTTGCACACAAATAGATGTGTTACCACAAGCATCTTCAGCTTCCCATGTTCTCGTTATGATATACTCCGCTGCAGAACAACCAGTACCTGGTCCTCCAGCGTCTGAAGATGTTATCGAAACTACTGCCCCGCAGGCATCTGTAGCTGTAGCTAAACCTGTACCTGGTGCAGTGTATAAAAACATATCTGAAATAGTGGTAGCAGAAAGATCAACATCATCAGATCCTTGGTAAAAACAAAAAACTTGACCTGCAGTCAAATTAATCATCGTACTTCCAGATTGAGTTAAAGGGCCAGCATCAACTGTCAACTGGGTATAAATACCATCAACCGTAAAGCCAAATGGATCCCAATTAGCACTAAGAAATGTATCAAAAGTTTGATAATCCCAATCAAATGCAATCGATCCATCAGATGGTACTGTGATGCATACTTCCAAGTCTGCTATAGGACCAGGTGAAAACCCATTTCCTGCATTATTTGAGCCATTCAGTACAAATTGACCAGGAGCTCCTGAACTATTAAGAGTACCATTTCCATTGTTTAACTCTAATGTCCAATTTGCAGGAGCAAAAGGACCAGTAAATCCATTAACTATAATGGTTGGAGCTGTATTTTCATCACATTCTACAGTTACATTTGCTGGACAAGTGATCACTGGAGGAGTTGTATCCTCTACCGTGATTATTTGATCGCAAGATTCTGAGTTTCCACTACCGTCTGTAGCAACCCAAGTTCTTGTAATTACCTCAGTCAGTCCGCATCCTGGAACAGAGACTTCTGTAGAATTAATAGAAACCATTGGAGTTGCTGTACAATTATCCATTGCCATAGCCATACCAGTCGCCGCAACATCAGTAGGATCTCCGCACTCAACTGTAACGTTTGCTGGACAAGTAATGTCTGGGGCAGTATCATCTATAAGTATCACTTCTATCATTCGCGGAGTAGATCCATTAGTAGGATCCCCATTATCCGTAAACGTAATCCAAATATTAAATGATGCAGGACTAGTTACAGTTGGATCAGAGAGATCTAATTCGGGGATCATAGAAAGATCAAGAACGTCTCCATTTAAAACACCTCCCCAGGATGGTTCCAGTGGATCATTAGGTATTGCACTCGGAGTTGCATCATCATCATAATATATCGTGGTATTGTTAATATCACAAGTTGGTAATGGTATTAATGCGTAAGAATTCTCTAATACAAATGGATTAAGAAAAGCGGTACAATTACCGTTCACAGGGAAAGTAACAGATACCGGTGAAGGAAATGATGCTTCACACTGTGACGACAACCGACTGCTAAAAAATAGCATGGCTAAGCAGCACATTGATAGCTTAGTGAATAATAATAGTTTGTTTTTTTTCATGAGACTAGATTTAAATTTTGGAAAGTAACTTGTTCAAAAATGGTTTTGATGATGTTCAAAATCCTTTCGGAAGTATTAATTTTTATAGCGTTATTAAATTTATTTTGTATTAAAATAATCTTTTAGTCATGGCATGAAAATTCTAACCCCAATCCATAGCAAAATCTGCTAGGTGAGTGCGTTGACACATCCTAAAAATTCGTGTTTATGAATTAACTAGGGTAAACAAATCGAACTGTTCTACCTCGAAAAGTAAAACAGCAGAATTTATTATGTTACGGTTTGTGGAAGAGAGATCGCTAAAATAAAATAGTGGATCAATTAATTAAAAAGGTCTATGGTGTAATCAATTTAACGTGGGAGGAGAAGTATTGTCATGACTACGTTGTCATGACAACAATACTTCGTTTAACAAATATATGTCTTTAAGAAGAATTAAAAATAAATTAAAAATAAGCGGTAACCTTTTTTAAACTCTATCGTTTACCGGTGCACGTCATTCAGAATTAAACGCTAAGCTTATATGTTGTTATTCAGCTTTTTAGGACTTTTTACAAATTCAATAATAGTAGTTTTAGAAGCATTGCATAACAAGTTTAAACGGTTTGATAGAATCTTCTAAAGCACTATTACTATAAAAATTTGCATCAATTAAAAAAATATATTCCCCCCTTTTTTTAGGGGAATATGCCCTAAATATTATAGCGTTAAATTTTAAAAAATCAAAGAACCTAACACGACCTATTACGATTAGCTTCTAATTGAATAGAGAGCTGATTTCTAATTTTTTCTAATAAAATAATTGAGTTATGAAAATCAACTGAGGCTACTAATGGATTGTACTAAATAAATGTTAGTTAATTTAAAGTTCTCATAGGTCACTGGCTTAATATACCATAAGAATGAAATCTATGAACCTAACTTAAGTATAAAAGAGCAAATAAAGTTTACCTAATATACTTAATATCTATCTTTTATGTAATTATATTTTAGTAAGATGTATTTTTATTATTAGCCCATTGTTGTACAATGAAGTCTCTAAGCAACGATTATTAATAGAGAATATGCAAAAAAACCTGCTCTACTAAGAAAAGTAGAACAGGAATAAATTTAAATCGAATTAACCTAATAATGATTAGTCATCTCAATCTACAAATTATTAACCATATATATATCCATTTATTGTAAGCTTTAGAATTAGTTGAATAACTGATTTAAAGTTAATCCTTGGGATCGTCATTGCATGGAAATCCTAACGATAAAAATAATGCTTTAATAGTTTTCATCCTTCTCCTAGATACAGGTATTTCAACGTTAGATAATAGTATTATTTTGCATGCCTTCCCAGATTCAATATAGTTTATACAAGAGCAATTAACTAAATAAGATCTATGCGTCCTAACAAATGCGTAGTCTTTTAATCTATGTTCGCAATCCCCTATAGTGCTCGTTGTTTTTATTATATTTCTATTGCCATCTATCATATGCAACTTACTCAATACTCCTTCAGCTTCGATGTATGATATATTGGAGATGGCAATATCTAATTCCTTACTGTTTCCAATTGGAAATTTTAAAGAATATTTTGGATGCCGCGTTTGTAGCAAGTTTTTCAACAGAGACTGATTATCGAAAAAAATATTTGTATTTAAATTTTCAAGACTCATATTTTGGTTTTTAAGTTTTTCCAAATCTATAAAAAATATAAAAGAGAAAACTTAGATAAAGTAACAATCTGGGTGAAGTACACGAATTTCGGTGTGAAATTAAAAAACAGTAAAAAGTCATCCCGATTTAAGCTATAAAATAGCTTTAATAATGGTTGCAATAATAATAGTTAATGTGTAGCTTTGTTGTGCGTCTTACGATGATAAAACAAACCAAAACATTCAAGCAATAATCCAACACAAAATTTGAATAGTAAAACCTCAGTAATTTAGTTGCAGTTGTGTTGCAGTTAACATTAATTGATGATAACCAATGTATTATGCGCTTGAAAATTCTCTTCTGGGAAGATGTCTCAATTAGAATAAAAAATAATTTTGTTCTGAAAACTCATCCATCGACATGGAAAAAAAGTGAGGTTAAATTATTCTTAGAACACTTTAAGAAACAAGTGTCTGAGTTTAGATTTGCCAACAACATTAAGCCTGAGGGCGAAGTAGCAATTTCATATGATACATTCCGTCGTATTCTAATTAAAAAGGAATATAAAGGCAGTGACTACACTAGAGATTTATTCGCCCAGTACTTAGGTGAAAAATCATATCTAGAATACATACAAAAATTAGATGACGATAATAAGTCGGTTCCGATCAAACTAAATCAAAATGCTAAAACAAGGATTTACTCCATGAGTATTGCAGTTTTGATGATGATACTATTTAGCAGCTTGTATTCATATTTAAACTTTAAAGAGAAATCAGATTGCCAAAAAATCGGAGAGGTTATTTCGAAAGCAATTTCTACGGAATTTGAAGCCTATCAAAGTGTTCCAAATACCGCCCCTTCATTAGAGTCTCTCAAAGAATACTTTTTAGTGGATCATATAGCCTATAAAAAAATAAAAAAAATTCTGCATAAAGAGACAATTAGAAAATGGGTATTAACCAATGAAAATAATATATCTTCCGCTGAATTATTAACTTTCAAGTGTAACTATATTGATAGTGATCTTGCCTCGGTGAATACCAAGGAGCATTGGGTAATACACTGGTTCGATACCAATATTAATGAATACGCCTTTTTATATGATACAATAAATACGCAAACATACTACCTAAAAAAGATAGAAGATAAGTGGAAAGTTTCTATCAATGAGTATGATGCAAATAAGGATAGGGTATTTGTAAAAATCTTTAACGATCAAAATTTTGATCATTCGTCATCTGTCGATAAAGTAAAAAAGAAAGTTGTACAATTTATGTCTTGTGGGGACTTTCAAAGTGCTCTCTGGTGGCTTACAAAATGCTCCGAGAATAAAGCCCCACAAATTTTAAAAGACGTAATCTTGTTAAATGGAAACTTGCAAAGGAATATTCGAAGGGTTAATACAAATGAAATGGACATTTCTAAATACCATTCATCGAATAAAGATTTAGGTATTAAAATATTTGATTTATTAGAGAAAATCTAATCTTATGCTTTCTGTGGAATGATGTCTGGTGCGATTAGGCAATTATTATAGCTAAAGTCAGTAGGATAATATTCATTAAACACTAGGATTCCTTCTACAAGGAATACCTAGTGCATGAAAAGTAGTTTTAATAGCTTTAATTTTTCTTCTTGATACTGGTAATATTATATTCGATTTTAATGTGATTTTGCTGCATACTCCTGACTCCAAAAATTTGATACAAGAACAATTTACTAGATAAGATCTATGTGTTCTTATAAAAGCATATTCTCTTAACTGGTTTTCGCAATCACCTAGAGTACTCGCTATTTTTATTAATTCTCGGCTGCCATTTATCATATGCAACTTGCTCAGTATACCATCAGATTCAATGTAAGAAATACTACAGATCGCTATATCTAAATTTTTACTATTCCCAATTGGGAATTCTAATGTAAAATTAGAAGGTCTTGAAATAATTAAATTTTTTACAAGAACTTGTAAATCAAGTTCAATTGGAGCATCTACAGTTCTCATCTAATTTGGTCATTGACTACTTTAGAATAATTAGGCCTACATGGTATATTGGGCCAGTTACAATATTAAATTTAATACAAAGTAGTGTAGGACTATAGTACCACAAGTGGTACTTTTAATTACAATGCAAAATAAATAGCATATTTAGCATAAATAGCAGCCTTATTAAAAGTCGATTTAGTTAACTCTAATTTTTCATTTATTGATTTTACTTGCTTTCTTATATTTGAATAACTTGTAAATAATTGTTGCGCAATATGAATTGGCCTTACACCATCTCCTAAAAGTTGGAGAAGGTGTTTTTCTCTCTCCGTCAAGCGATAAAATTTGTGATAATTATGATGGACAAATTCAATTTCTTTATCTTTATAACTTTTAATAGACTTGGGATTTTTTATTTTCTCGATAGGATTATGCATAGTTAATAACCCATTGTGTTCTTTGCTTTTGATTACTGTAGTCCGCATCGTGGTGAAGTTTTCACTTTTTGAGGACCGTACTTTTTGAAATCGAACAAAAGGTCGATGTTTTTCACCAAATTTCTGAAAGTGTAAAAATTCCGGAAAGGTATAATCAAAACTGTCTGGATGTGTTATGTCCATCAGCAATTCTAAGCCACCTTCTACGATTCCATTTAAGTCTTTTTTGAGAAAATCTTCTCCATGAGTACACATGTGCAACAAACTCAAATCATCTTTATGATTAATGTTGAAAATAGCACCTTCTGGCATTAGGGATTTTATTTCCTTCAGGGTGATTTTACCTTTCTTTAGTTGCAGACAGGCTATAAAAAAATCACGGTCATATTGTACAATAGCTTCTTTTTCAGAAAATGACATATGCTCTGGTTTAAATAAATACTATAATTTCTTAAAGAATTTGTTGATTATATATGTTTGTTAAAGCTTTAAGTAATGCAACCGACTCTATGAATAGGACTAATACACTACGCCAAAGCTAATTTGGCTAGGCAATATATTTGTAATAATCTCTACTAGAAAAATGTTTTCTCATAACTCTATGTGCACCTTTAGTTTAAGTGATGATATAGGTTTAGTAATTAAAAGTTATTAGATTCACTACTATTTACGAATTTTTACGAATTTGTTTGATATATTTTTCATAATAGTAAGATTTATAACCATTTTTATCTGTCACTAATTTATTTGAAGTTGAAAAATATAAGTTGACGCTGATCAAGTGCTAACATTTCACCCCACCCTATCCCTTACCCCCTCCCGATACGTCCGACTCATCGCCAACTCCTCCCCATTCTCCAAAATCACGTAGGAACTATTTACGGCCATGATGAATCTTGTATTTACAACTGTAGATCTAAAGATGCGGACGAAGTATTCAGCAGGAAGGAGTTCCATGACTTCTTTTAGCGATAGGATTACCCAAAAACTATTCTCTTTGAGGTGGAAGCGTGTACCATCGCTTTCAGCAATGACATACTTCAGTTGGTCTATCTTTATCTTATGCACCTTCGTTTTTGTAGTGATAAGAATATATTCCTTATCGATGGGTTCTTGAGAATTCAATAATTTATTTTCTAGCTCCGTCTTCGACTTTTCTATATGCTCTATCCTACTCTTGAGCTCGTTTTGCTGAATTTCTAGTCTTCGACGCTCCTGCTGTGCAAGTAGTCTAAGCCTTTTCTTTTCATTGAGTGCTTGATTAGCAAGCTGTCTTTTTTCTTGGGCAGCTTTTCTTTCGAGTTGATATTTCTCTTCGATAGCGCTTCTTTCAAGTTGAATTTTCTCCAGTTCGACTCGATACTCGTTTTTACCACGGATGATATTGCGTCGAATGAAATAACAAACTAATACTATCAGTAGCACTAAAGCAACAAGTGCATTTTTCAAATTTGAAGCCGTATATAATAGTAGCGATTCCTGTGCAGCGTTATTAGCGGCAAGTTTTTGCATTTGCAAATCTTGCTCCTCTTTATCAAATGCTAAAACCGCAGCTATCAAATCTGGGTCAATTTTTTTCTCTATTAATGCAGCATTATTAGATTCGTAATTTCTAAATTGCGCTGTAAGTGCATCGTCTGTTTTTGACAGTTTATGCAAAAACTTTATTCGAGCTACATTAGCCCTATTCGTGATAGAGAACAAGCTTGAATCAGATAACATTAGAGAATCCATTTTAGCCAGACAAGCTACCATACTCGCAGTGTCTTTCATCTGATCACACAGGTTTGAATGCAATAGATAGAGCTCTAATTGATCCTGATTGTTTTCAATCTGGCTTTGATATTGAAAACAGGAATCAATCTGACTTTTTGCTTGATGCCAGTTTTTTTCATGCAAATTTATGGTAGCTTCCGCATAAAACATCTTCCGCTTATCCGATTTTATATGCGGTCGGATATTGCGAAATGAATCCAAGAAAACCTTAGCTTCTTGGAGTGAATCTTTGTGGATGTGCAGAATACTTAAGTCATAAAAAAGATCTTTTTTCTGATGCTTGAACAAGTCTTCTTTTAGCGCAAGCACACAGAACTTGTCAGCGGATTCTAGATCGCCAATAAACGACAGGTATTTACTGAGGGAAGTTCTTATTCCATATTTATAGTTTGGTATTTTATCCAGAAAAGATGCATTGGCGACTTGTAGCAGCGTGTTTATCGCATTATGGTAGTCCTCCTTTTGAGCATAATACGCACTCTTGTATTTATGCAAGAGTGTGTACATTATATAATCTGCCCTACTAAGGGTCGTATCAACATGCACCATCTCTCTCTCTACAAAATCAAGTATCGAGGTATCCCGTGTTTGCACTAATAATGCCCCAAGATTCATCAGCAATTCCAGCTTATCATCTCGATTCATGTTGCCTCTATTAATAGCGATAGCCTCGTAAATATACTCTTTGGCCGTCGCATACTCTTGTTGTCCTTGATGTGTCCAAGCTTTGACCAATAGATGTTTGTGAAAAGTGTCGGGCAGAACATACTCCTCACTCACAATTCCAGCGAGCACATCATCTATATAGTAGGAAGCACTATCCAGATCGTGGTAGATAAAGTAGTTTGCAATCCGAGTCTTTGTCAGCGCCGAGTCCACTGCCGTTATATCTTGCTGCAACTTTTGTTTCAAGTCGGCTAATTTGACGTTTGGTTGAGCACTTATATTATTACTTAATAGTAGACATAAGATTAGCACTAGAAGCGTTGGCAGCCTTCTTAATAACATGGTTTGGTTTGATCTTTTAGTAAAGTTTAGTTTTAGTTATATAGCATTATACATTTGAGAGCCGTCACGCTTTCTGACATGAAAAAGGACTATTTGCATATCCAGGTGTTTGAAGGTATTTTTTGACAGGATTTCGAATTTTACAGACTTTCGTGGTTGATGTTGGCATAGTGTGAGGATATTAATTGTATGTTTCTATTATGATGATTTCTCTACATCTGTTGTTCCAAAGAAAATGCATACATCGTATTTATTTCACTTTTTTCTTGACAAAAAGGGTCAAAAGCACCTCACAGGGGGTGAAATGCATATATAAATGGCTCAAAATGGAACTTTAAAGGTTAAGCTGTTTGGGGGTGCCCCTGGGTTTTGCCCACCGCACACCCTTTCCACACCCAGGGTCGGGCTATGCAGCACTCCGTGTTCACTCCGGTCCCGATCCATTGGATTTTGAGTACCTACTATGGGCTATTGGTATGGATCGTGACTGCTTCAGCCTTCCACTCCGTTACAGGCTTCGCATGCTTTCTATCCCTCACCCAAGAAGAGAGAAGACAGCAAGAGTGAAAACAGCAAGAGTTTCGAGCAAGAGCAAGAACAGCAAGCGTTTCGAGCAAGAGCAACAGGAGTTTTGAGCAAGAGCAAAAACAGCAAGAGTTTCGAGCAAGAGCAACAGGAGTTTTGAGCAAGAGAAAGAGTGAAGAAAGTAAGAGTAAAAACAGCAAGAGGCGTTATTACAACAATAATATACATTTGAAACTTTAGAATGAAGTCCAAGATTCAAGTCCTTAAATTGGCTCCGGCGGAGTTAGATATTTATAGCCAACAAAATCAGGATAATATACGACCCCAGCCAGGGTCGAACTTCGCCTCAATGCTTACGGCTATAGACATACCATCCCGCTGGGATGAAGATTCTAGGTAAGTTTTATTAAAGTTGACTTCATATCTTATTAGCTTATCGCTTAACGCTCTATCGCATCCTTTATATCTTGCTTATACGTCCTACTGATCTTCAGTTCGGTATTGTCTTTTAACTTTAGAGAAGTACCATTTATCCACAATACATAGTTGATATTAACAATTATGCCTCTAAAAGTTTGGACAAAAATGTCATCAGGAAACTTTGTTTTTAATTCCTTTAAGGATTCGCCTGTCCATTTTGATGTATCATCATAATACACTCTTGACCCATCATCTTCTGCTTTGAGGTATTTGATCGCCGCAACATCTATATTATAGATTTTGTCTATTGATTTGATCTGCACCTCTTTTGGTGTCTCTTGTGTTGTTGGTTTGATAGACAAT
>ENA-ORXT01002167-ORXT01002167.1-marine-metagenome-genome-assembly--contig:-NODE-2167-length-24256-cov-10.272468_pt1 | contig 24256 bp, 18 predicted proteins | sample MGYA00237868_ERZ511482 | MGnify/ENA metagenome assembly ERZ511482
CGAAAAAAATAAAAACAGAGTTCACTGAGTGATTATGTCCTCGTTGCCATTATCGTGTCTAGCTTAGCGCTTACTAGTTTTTATTTAGAAAGTTCTAATTTAATATGAATGATTATCCGCTTTTGAGTACCAATTTATATTTCGACAGTGTGTGTAAGGATACGCAATCGTAGCAATACTTATTTGTACCTGCTAGTCAATAGTCACTTTAGTAAGCCAAAAATCTCATCAAGCAGTCCTGAATAGCTTGTCCCGCCTTACGAGCGGAATTAAGTTGTTCTGCAAATTTTACTCAGATAGTTTATGATAATGCACGTGGATTCCAAAATGTATTTGATGGTGAAGGATCTGATTTGCTTGAAGGTAATTATACTAATGCGGCAATATCGATTATTCTTTCTAGAGTAAGAATACTACCTAATGTTACAAACAGAAAACTTAAAAACATGGTTAATGATTTATTTCGTGATGTGCCTGCAAATAGACGTTTTGGTAGTGGAAGTGCTATGGATGCACATCGCCATGAAGTTATAACAGGAAATCCAATTGGCGGTAAATTTCACAAAGAAAAACTAGAGAATTATCAACGTGGGCTAGAAAAATTATTAAGGAACCCTCAAGCTGCTTTAAACGAATTTGACACCAAAGCTGCCCAGGCAATTTTATAAGATATCAAAGATGCATAATCGGGAAACTAAAAGTTATAAATTATTAGAATCAGCAAAGGAACTGGTTTTTGAAAAGATGCCAGAAGCAATCGTTGTATACGATAAGGACGATGAAGCGTACTTAATTTTTTCTGAATTCGGGGATACTTTGATTGAAAAAATTGATGATAGTTTATTTTTAAATAAAGCAATTGACTTATTATTAGAATTGCTAAAAGAAAATGAGACAACAATTGAAAATTTAATTGTCCTCCAAGTTTTTCAAAAATTGTATCTTACTAAAGATGCAGATATTAAATTCACGCTTGCACTAAAAGATAAAAGTATAATATTATCGTTTTACATGGAGTATAGATTAAAATATTTAGGTGAATAAAATATTAGTTGAACCCCGTTGGTCGAGGCCTGTCTAAAGAGCAAAACAAAAAAGGGAGAGGTTCGTCGATGTATTCACATCGATGTAATACTCGTATCTAGCTTTTATTTAGTGGAAAGGTTGTTTTGAATAGAGCATTTCAATAAAAAAGCATCTAGCATAGCAAAGACGTGAGATTTGTTTTCATCGTCTAGTTGTTGGATGCTTTTTAGTCTGTTTACAGTTTTTTTATCGAAAGTTGGCAGTGCATCTTCGTCAACAAGGTAGTCTAAAGTTACGCCTAAGGCATCCGCAATTTTCTTTGCAGTCTCAATGGAGGGTTGAGATTCATCTCTTTCGTATTTACCCCGTTGGTCGAGGTTTGTCTACAGGATTCACCCCAGTTGGTCGATGTTTGTCAACAGAGCTAAAAAATAAAAAAGAACAAGTTCGTCGATTGGCTGTGCCCCACTGGTCGAGGTTTGTCAACTGAGCAAAAAAACAAAAACACAGAGTGCATCCAATGACTGTGTCCTCGACCCCATACTCGTGTCTTGTTTTTCTGAGTCTAAATTAAAAAGCATAAATTTCCGCGCATTAAAATCTCTAATCAAAGCATCAGCAACTCTAAGTATGAAGGAGCGATCATCTAGGTACGTTTTAGAGATACCAATTATTTTCAAAGTAAGTTGTTCTATTTCTAGATATGTGTCCTCCCAGCCTAGCGCTGTGCAGTAGTGCCCCTTTTTCAGGGGCAGTCCCGAGCAAGTCTAGGCAGAGGCGGTAGCCGATCCTAGACGCAGCCGAGGGACCGAGCTGACTAGCGAGCTACGGATACATAGCGACCCATGCCGATTCGCCCCCTCTGGCGAAACGGCATGGGTAGGCCCCAAAACATCCAAGCCATAAAAAGACAACTTATCACCCAAAAAAGTGTTATTTTTGTATATAATACGATCTATTCGTGGCCTTAGAATAAGAACTCAGGAATAGAGACACCTATAAAATAATCGAATAAAATGGAGCAGAAAATAGCTAAAAGCCCGATCATGTTGTACTTCGAGGATACGCCCAATCCCGAGTCACTCAAGTTTGTCACCAATAGAATGCTGTGGAGAGGTACGGCCGACTTCAAGGAGCAGGCGCTCGCAGAAGAATGGTCGCCGCTCGCAAAGATGCTGTTCGAGCAACCGTACTGCAAAGGCGTGTACATCTCGAATAATTTTGTGACCGTGACCAAGGAATTCAACTACGAGTGGGAAGACCTCAAATATAAGCTCAAGGAACTCATCAAGAACTACATCGAAGAAGATGGTGTGCTCATCAAAGATGGATTTCAAGAAGCAATGGATAAGATAGAGGCGGAACGTGGAGACAGTTATGACTACTCTGAAGCGGACGCAGATATCGTGAAGAAGATCAAAGAACTGATCGAAACGTACGTGAAGCCAGCGGTAGAAATGGATGGTGGAAATATCGCATTTAAGCACTTCGATAAAGGTATAGTGACGGTTATCTTGCAAGGATCATGCAGTGGCTGTCCATCGTCGACCGTAACTCTGAAAGCGGGGATTGAAGGAATGCTCAAGCGGATGGTGCCAGAGGTAGAAGAGGTAGTTGCAGAAATGGGTTGATATTGACCTATGAAAATAGCATCAAAAAATATAGAAGAAATATGTAAAAGTGCTTGCGAAGTCGTAAAGGTCGCAGGCACTTTTATCTTGGAGCAAGCTGGTAAGGTGACGCCCGATCAAATAGAAACTAAAGCCCACAATAGTCTAGTAAGTTATGTGGATAAAGCGTCCGAAAAGATTCTGGTAAAAGGGCTGAGTGAAATACTGCCGACTGCCACTTACTTGACAGAGGAAGGAACCGTAGCGCAAGAAGAAAGCGCGTTGCGTTGGATCATAGATCCGCTCGACGGGACGACTAATTTTCTGCACCAGCTGCCCTGTTATAATATCAGTGTGGCATTAGAGTATGAAGGTAAATTGTGCATTGGCATCGTGCTCGACGTGCAGACCAAAGAGATTTTTCATGCTTGGACGGACGGCGGTGCCTATCTAAATGGACATCCGATCCACGTGCGTAAAAATATAAAGCTAGCCGACTCGATGGTGAGCACAGGATTTCCATATTTCGATTTTGGGATGACGGATAACTATCTGAAGACGCTCGGAATATTGATGCAAAAAGCGCGTGGTATTCGTCGTGTGGGTGCAGCGGCCATCGACTTAGCCTACGTAGCGGCAGGACGATATGATACATTTTTTGAGTATAGTCTACAGCCCTATGATGTAGCGGCGGGGATCGTGCTCGTGCATGAAGCGGGCGGATTGATTAACGACTTTCAGGGCAACCAAGATTACTTGTTTGGTAAGCAGATCGTCGCCAGTAGTCCCGCTATCCATCAAGAGATGTTGGATATATTACTTGAACATTTTTAATATAGGCAGCTTACTTTTAAATAAATCAACAAATCAACAAATCAACAAATACACAAATTAACAAATTAACAAATTAACAAATTAACAAATTAACAAATTAACAAATCAACAAATACACAAATTAACAAATCAACAAATACACAAATCAACAAATACACAAATCAACAAACAAACAAACACACAAACAACACAAACACACATCTACCCAGATTATCCGCCTCTAACTTTCTGTAAAAAGTGGTATTCATCCACGGTCTCCCTAGGTTTAATCGAAAAAATCACCACGCTCTCTATATTATTGACGATCTTCACCGTCGATGAAATTGCTAGAAAATATCAGTGCAGCATTTACCGCTGTCCGTGCCAATCTACTTCGCTCTGTGCTCACGCTCATGATTATTGCATTTGGTATAACGGCGCTGGTCGGGATATTGACCTCCTTTGATAGTCTCCTTTTTTCACTCAATGACAATTTTTCTCGCCTCGGTGCCAATGCATTTTCCATCAAGCCAGCGCGTGAAGATGGTGTGCGTGGAGGCCGCCGCCGCAAGCTCAAGGGAGATCCCATCAGCTTTGATCAGGCCATGACTTTCAAGGAAAAGTATGACTTCAATGCGAAAACGGCCATCTCTTATTTCTGCACCTCCATAGCGACCATCAAAGCAGGGGAGGAAGAAACGAATCCCAATATCAGGACGATCGGTATCGACGAAAACTATTTTGAGCTTAATGGATTCAAGGTGAAAGAAGGCAGAAACTACAAACCTTCCGAAGCGACAGAGAATAGATATCTTACCATCATAGGCAGCGGTATCGTCAAAAAATTATTCAAAGACAGAGCGGATAAAGCACTCAATCAATACATCAGTATCAGCGGTCGTCGCTTTAAAGTGATCGGTACATTGGATGAAAAAGGAGCCTCCATGGGACGCAATGAAGACGACTCGGTGTTCATTCCTATCATGACGGCTAAGAATCTTTACGCCTCCTCGCGCTCCAATTTCAGTATTGACACAGGCGTCACCAATGCCGAAGATCTCGATGCAGGGGAGGGTGCAGCGATCGGGCTTTTTCGCAATATCCGTCGCCTCCGTCTCAATGAAGAAAATGATTTTGAGATACGCAAGAGTGACAATCTCATGTCCATCCTCAAAGAAAATACGGCGAGCATTCGAGCAGCTACTATCGGCATTGGTCTAATCACTATGCTCGGTGCGTCCATTGGACTTATGAACATTATGCTCGTCTCCGTCACCGAACGTACGCGCGAGATCGGCATCCTCAAGGCTGTCGGCGCCACCAGTCGCAACATCATGATTCAGTTCCTCACTGAAGCGATTCTTATTTGCCAGTTGGGCGGCATCGTCGGGGTCATCATGGGAGTCTCCATCGGTTACGCACTGACCAAATTAGTCTTCGGCGGCGTATTCAATATTCCCTGGCTATGGATATTTAGCGGCATCACGGTTTGCTTTATCGTTGGGCTTATTTCGGGTTTGTACCCCGCGCTCAAGGCCGCACGACTTGACCCTATTGAGAGTTTGCGGTACGAGTAATTTCATTATAGATTGATTTAGACTCATTTGGGAGCACCACCATCCCTCTAAAAAAAGGGAGGTGGCGGGCTATCCATTAAATCCCCTTGTCTTGCTTCCAGCAAGAAACGGGATATCATTTCTATCCCTTGCTTCTACGCGCCTCCGGCTTATCGTGCTCCGGCTTTCGCCTCCGCGGAATGTGTGTATGCTGCTGTTCTCAATTGGCTGTTCTCAATTGGTTGTTCTCATGCGGTTGTTCTCATTCGGCTGTTCTCATGCGGTTTCACGCAGAGTGCGCAGAGACTATTTCCATGTGTTCGACGCAGAGATCGCAGAGGCTCTGATGACGCATACAAGAAATTTGGCTTTGTAATATAGAGCTGCTCTGCGATCTCTGCGTGTTTTATTCTCAGCGTCCTCTGCGTGAACCCCAAGTGGGAGTAGCTTTGGGAAACAGCCTTCCATTGGTTTCACGCAGAGGCTATGCTGACGCGTACAAGATGGAGTTGCCTGAACTATATAGAGCTGCTCTGCGATCTCTGCGTGTATTTTCTCTCTGCGTCCTCTGCGTGAACCCCAAGTGGGAGTAGCATTGGAAACAGCCTTCATAGGGTTTCACGCAGAGATCGCAGAGACTGCTTCCATGTGTTCGACGCAGAGATCGCAGAGGCTATACAGAGGCGTACAAGATGGAGTTGCCTGAACTATATAGAGCTGCTCTGCGATCTCTGCGTGTTTTTCTCTCAGCGTCCTCTGCGTGAACCCCAAGTGGGAGTAGCTTTGTAAAAACAGCCTTCATAGGGTTTCACGCAGAGATCGCAGAGACTGCTTCCATGTGTTCGACGCAGAGATCGCAGAGGCTCTGCTGACATGCGCAAGCTAGAGTTGGCTGAACCAAAGAGAGCTATAACAGATTAACAAATCAACAAATCAACAAATCAACAATTCCCCAAATCAACAAATCAACAATTCCCCAAATCAACAAATCAACAAATCAACAAATCCCCCAATTCCCCCTATCCATCAGACACTTTCAAACCCAAACCACCGTTACATAAAGAATAAATTAATACCATTAACCCCACACGCTAAGCAATGAAAATATGAGAAATAGCACCACAAAAATGCTATTTTTGCACCCAAATACAAATAAATCATGCAACAAAGAGACAATCTACTAAGCCTAGTAGAATCTGTATTTAGAAGAAAAAAACAGATATTATGGTTATGCGCTATAGCAGCCATCGGTGCCATTCTAATTTCCTTAATCTTGCCCAACTACTATCAGTCAACCAGCGTATTCTATGCAGCTAGTAGTGATATCACCAGACCAGATCCGATAGGCCCAGACCTGAAAGAAAGAAGCCTCTTTGGTATAGAGGATGATATGGACAAAATTATGACCTGTGCGTCCAGTACGGAACTAGTCGATTTTCTGATTGAAAAATTTGATCTGTATACACACTACGACATAGATCCAGACGGCAAAAAATCCAAGTTCAAAATCCGGGAAGCGGTGCAAGGTGCTATGGAACTTAAAAAAACAAAATACGAAGCCATAGAACTGAGTATAGAAGATGAAGATCCAGAAATGGCAGCTGTAATGGTAAATGCAGCGACGGATAAAATAAATATTATTGCGCAGAATCTTACCAAGTCTACGCAAGCGAAGCAGATAGAAAATAGACAAGCTTCGATGCTCGAAAAGGAAAAAAGTATGAACACGCTGGGTGATTCCTTACAAGCATTAAGTCAGCGCTATGAAATTTATAATGTACTCGCCCAATCTGAATCTCTATCCGAAAGCCTAACCAGTGTATCAGGAAAGTTAGCCATGAACCAAGCCAAGTTAGCAGAGCTAAAAAGTTCTGGGTATGCTAGAAGGGATAGTGTCTTGAATATTAAAGCTCAATTGCAAGGATTGATAGAGCAAAAAAATTACTTAGAAACTAAGATGGGCCAGTTTAATAAAGGGTCTTCAAAAGTAAGCGCTGTAAATATGGCCATGAAAACGGCGCAAGAGCAATACGCTTCCGATCAGGAAAGGCTGAAACAACTCCAAGCAGCTTATGCTTCTGACTCCCCAATGGTTTTGGTCTTAGAGAAAGGTGAAGTACCAGTCGTGAAGTCTCGACCAAAACGCGCTTTTATGGTGATCGGTGCTGTGATGATTACTTTCATCTTTGCCGTGATCTTCGCCATATTGATGGATGCATACAAAGATGTAAATTGGAAAGAAATAGTTAATGCTAAGTAATGCTCGCATAGACAAATTAGATGCTAAAAGTGTCTTTTGGATTCTGGGAAGTATTACCCTGATTTTAGTTTTTGCGGCGCTAGCTACGGAGGCTTATTTTCTATTGGCACTGCCACTATTTATTGCAGGTGCATGGGTAACCTTAGCAGATTATAAGAAAGTATTTTACCTCCTGTTTATCAGTATCCCTATATCTACGGACATCGACTTACCTGGAGGAATAGCGCTTAATTTTTTTACGGAACCTCTACAGTTATTGCTGACGGCCTTGGTTTTTCTATTGGTACTCCAGAAAGGGAATAGTATCTCTAGCAAGTATATAACCCATCCTATCTCTATAAGCCTATTGATACATGTTGCCTGGATCGCTATAACTGTTTATTTTTCTGGTGATCTAATGCTCTCTGTCAAATATCTACTTGCTAAAATCTGGTATATAGTTCCGGCTTTTTACCTCACTATCAAACTGGTGGAGTCCGTCAAAGATGTGAAGACTATCATTTGGTGTACGCTGCTGCCCTTGCTGTTTACGATTGCAGTTATTTTGATTAGACATGCAGCCATTGGGTTCTCTTTTGATGGGGTCAACTATATTTTGGGCCCCTTCTATAGCAACCACGTATTGTATGCCTCTATGATCGCAGTATGTTTTCCATTTGTTTGGTTTATGCGGAAGTGGTATCCTACCTTTTCCTTTAGTTGGTGGTTTCTAGCAGCTTCCTTTGTGGTCATGGTAATCGCTATATATCTATCCTATACCCGTGCGACAATGGCCTCGGTATTCATTGTATTTGGGATGTACTTTATTGTAAAATGGCGGCTTACCAAACCTGCTTTTTTGATTGCAGTGATGTCTTTATTTAGTTTATTCTTTTGGTTAGGAACAAATAACAATTTCATGAATTACACACCTAACTTTGAGCGAACGATTACGCACCAGCGTTTTGATAATCTACTAGAAGCTACCTTGAAAGGCCAAGATATATCCATTGCGGAACGCTACTATCGATGGATAGCAGGACTGTATATGGCTGGAGAAAAACCAGTTTTTGGATATGGGCCTGCCTCCTTTTACAATCAATATAAATCCTATACACTTAGTAGCTGGAAGACCTATGTAAGTGACAATGAAGGACGCTCGGGAATTCACAATTACTTTTTGATGGTATTAGTAGAGCAAGGAATACCAGGTTTGTTTTTCTTCCTGCTTTTTAGTTTTATTTTATTTGCTAAAGGAGAAGATATTTATCATCGACAGCGAGATATGCATTCAAGACATATTGTGATGAGTGCGATCTTATCTCTGGCCATCATCTATTCTTTGTTAGTAATAAATGATATGGTGGAATCGGATAAGATTGGCGTGATTTATTTTTTCTGCGCAGGCTTACTGGTAAAGTATGATATGAAAGCCAGGGAAGATTTAATGGTGAATGATAGATTAGGAGTTCACTCTAATAACTGAGGAATTGCATAAATTGAAAAATATCGCCAAAAGAAAAAATTTTAGTGTTGAGAGTTTTCGGAGTGGATTCAATATTAATTTGTCAGTTCTTAGCTTGGATAAGGATAGCGGTCTTATTTCTTTTTCACTGAAAAGAATGGTCTGGAAATGCCTCATCCCATATAGGTAAAGCATGATACCAATTACGTTTTAAGATGGCGATAAAGATTTTGACAAGCGGTGTTCAAGGTCGAGGCTTAAAACGCAATAATAGCCTTAGCTATTAGGAGTATTTTTTACGAAGAGAGTGAGCACCGATATCAAAAAGAAATTACTGTCGTTCTAAAACGCAATCGGTATTATTAGCACTTTGGTTTTGTCGATCCGCTAGGCTATTGTTGAGCTCTCTGCGGTTCTGTAGTTGGGATTTCATCTTCATGTACCATAAAGTTGGCCGTTCTGAGACCGTGTTCTATGGTTTTGAGATTGGCTCTCATCGCTTTGATAGAGTTGATTGATCCAGAGTGGTATTTTCTGAAACAACCGTCTTCTTTGGCAGCCTTATCCGTAGCGTTTTCGAGCTTAGATAAGAGGCCATTGAGCTTGTTGAAATCTGAAATATTCATTAGAAAAAAGGTTGATTTAGATTATTAATTGCAAAATAATTTAATATGTTTCATATTGTTTATGAACCTTATATCATGTGGATTGTCGCAAAAATTACGCCAAAATAACACGATTCTTACATCTCAGCTTGCTAAATTATGGGTCATATTTTCTGAGGGTATCGGAAAATAAGATTTAATTAAGCCAAATACTTTTACAAGTTCTTTTAGCGTATATGTTATAAACCTTTGACCCTATTCAAAAGGTTCGTATTTTTGATACTTATAAAAGTTAAGGATAATTTTACACTAATTAGAATGCACGGAAGGAAATTGTTTTGTTTAAGTTTTTGGATATTTTCGTCTATTGTGGGACTTACTGCTCAAAACAACTTTGTCATCGAAAAACTGAGCAACCAGATAAATAGTGATGATTATGATGAAATCACGCCCGTGCTTAATCGAGATGGAAAAGTTTTGACCTTTACCCGCTGTGGATATCCTTCTTACAATAGAACTTTGATCGATGATAAAATTGACTTATCCAAAAATCTATCTAAAAGAGCATATCGAAAGCGACTCAAAAATATCTATTCTACCATTGCGGGATATGAAATTGACAATCCTGAAAAATCTGAATTCAATCAAGATATCTGGATAGCCTATGCACAAGGAGAAGATTTTGGTTTGGTTACGCACCCCGCTTATCCATTAAATAATGCATTGCCCAACAGCGTGTGTGCGATTACACCAGATGATAATGCAATGGTGGTGATCAACCAATGGAATATAGACGGTGGTATGGGTAAAGGATATTCTATGGTCTACAAGGAGAATAATGGTTGGTCTTTTCCGTACCCAATGTTTATCTCTAACTACAGCAATGAAGGAACAGATGTAGGACTCACTATGAGTACAGATGGTAATGTGGTGATCTTGACATTACAACGAAAAGATGGTAGTGGCAACAATGACCTTTACGTAAGCATGCGTACAGGTGATTTTTCTTGGAGTGAGCCAGTCAATCTCGGCGCTGATATTAATACCAACTATCGGGAGACTACTCCTTATCTAACCATTGATAAAAGTACACTTTACTTTTCATCGAACCGTCCTGGAGGCGCTGGAGGCAATGATATTTACTATGCAAAGCGAATCAATAGTTCCTGGACAACATGGTCAAAACCACAACGCTTAGACAGCCCTATTAATAGTGAAGCCGATGATGGGCAGCCATTTTTTGATATCAATTCTGGATACCTCTACTTATCTTCTAAGCGAGATGGAAGCAGCGATATCTTTCGAGTACGTTTAGAAAAACCACTCAAGGAAACCGTCACGGTAAAAGGAAAAGTTACCAACCCAAAAAACGAAGCCTTGATAGAGGATGTTAGAATTCTAAGAGCTTATTCAGATTCTGAAAACTACACCGAGGTAGAAGTGTCAAAAGATGGATTTTATAGTTTAGAGCTGGCTAAGGGGAGCAGGTACGATATCAAGGCGGTGAAGGAAGGACACATCAGCCAAAAGGCTTCTATCTCTTTTGAAAAAGACTACATTTACCTCAAGGATTATACCTTAGACTTAACTTTGGAGCCGATGGAAAAAGGCACAAAAATTAATCTAAAACCCATATACTTCAAACAATCAAAATCGGAAATATTACCTAGCTCTTATGCTGTTCTGGACGACCTTGCACAGTTTCTAAATAAAAATGGAAACATGTACATTACTATTGAAGGGCATACTGACAATCAGGGCAAAGCTGATGAATTGCTTGCTTTATCCGAAGCAAGGGCACAAGCAATCAAGGAATATCTTGTGTATAAAAAAAGAATTAAACCTGTGCGTTTAACAACCGCTGGATATGGAGGCGTAAGTCCTGTAAATGACAACTCCACAGATGAGCTACGAGCTATTAATAGGAGGGTAGAAGTATATATAGACGAGGTAGCAACGATGCTTCCCGATAGTCAACAAACCCTTTCAACGCAAAAATAATTGCTTAGGTAATTTTATCCAATGATAAGGACAATAGCATATACCATCTCCGTACTTTTTCACCCGTTACTCATTCCGAGTTATGTATTAGTCACCTTATTGGCGATCAATCCATTTATGTTTGGTGTCAATAACGTCTGGGGCAATGAAATAATTTTACTTCAGGTATTCTTATCTACCTTTTTATTGCCGTCTTTTTCTTTATTGATGCTAAGGCAACTTGATTTTGTAAAGACCATAGAATTGGAAGATCGCGAAGACCGAATCATCCCTTTCATTGTGACAGGTATGTTTTATATAGGTTTGGCCGTATTTTTTATCAAGACACCAAATCATAGTCCGCAGATATTGACCGTCTTTATCTTGGGCGCAACTATTGGCTTGTGGCTCTCTTTTATAATTAATTTATTTACCAAGGTTAGTGTTCATGCCGTGGGTATAGCTGGCTTTTTGGCAATTATTATTCTAGCTATGAATAGCCTAGAGTTTGATCAACTATTACTAAATTTAGGCAGTTTTGGCGTACTTAATATTTCCATCCGTACGATGTTAATGTTGGTAGTGCTGTTTACGGGGATGGTGGGTTCTGCTCGGTTGCTGCTAAAAGCCCATGAGCCTTTTCAAATTTACTTGGGATATTTTGTCGGATTCCTGTCTCAATTCATTGCCAACAATTTTCTTAGTAATTTTTAGTACCATCGAGCTTATATTTACGTAATTATACACTTTATATTAACTCATTTATCGCTATTCCATGAAAGTAGCTACTAGCATTCAATATCCAGCCACTCAGTTGAGTGACCAACGACTTTTAGACCTGTATTTAGGACTTCTTAGACCTCGGTTGGTAGAAGAAAAAATGTTGATCCGACTGCGGCAAGGCAAAATTTCTAAATGGTTTTCTGGTATCGGTCAGGAAGCTATTTCTGTAGGCTGTACTGCAGCCATGCAACAGGAAGAAGTCATTTTTCCGATGCATAGAAATCTAGGCGTATTTACTACCAGAAATGTCCCCTTGGTAAATTTATTCTGTCAGTGGCAAGGCAAAATGTTGGGCTTTACTAAAGGAAGAGATCGCTCTTTTCACTTCGGTACTAAGGAGCATAATATAGTGGGGATGATTTCTCACTTAGGGCCACAGTTGTCTTTGGCGGGTGGTGTGTCTTTAGCACATATGTTGAGAGAGGAACAAAACTGTTCGCTTGTATTCACAGGTGAAGGCGGAACTAGCCAGGGCGAATTTCATGAGGCATTGAACGTTGCTGCGGTTTGGAATCTACCCGTAATCTTTGTGATTGAAAATAATGGGTACGGACTATCGACTCCAGTGTCGGAACAGTACAAATGTGAAAAACTTTCAGATCGGGGACTGGGGTACGGGATGCGTTCCATGACTATAGATGGCAACAATATTCTAGAAGTTCATCAAACGATATCAAAAATAGCTAAGGAAATAAGAGAAAATCCAGCGCCTATTTTGATAGAGTGCAACACTTTCAGAATGAGAGGGCATGAAGAAGCTTCTGGTACTAAATATGTACCGAAAGAACTGATGGAAGAATGGGCTCACAAAGATCCCCTCAAAAATTACGAAACGTACCTCAAAGAAAAAGGAATCTTGACGGATAGCATGGTGGAAGATTTTACCAAAGCGATCAAGTCAGAAATAAATGAAGCACTAGAAGTTGCAGATGCGCAACCTAAGGTCAGTGTAGAAATGAACTATGAACTCAAGGATGTTTACGCACCGCACAAATCTGTAGATACCTTTCCAAAAAATAATACAACTTCTGAGAAACGCTTTATCGATGCTATCTCTGATGGTTTACGTTTGGCTATGGAGTATCATGACGAGCTGGTGCTCATGGGGCAAGATATTGCGGACTATGGAGGCGTGTTTAAAATCACGGATGGATTTCTAGAGAAATTTGGTAGAGGCAGAGTACGCAATACGCCGCTTTGTGAAAGTGCCATTTTAGGTATAGCAATGGGGCTTAGTATCAAAGGAGTGAAATCCATGGTAGAAATGCAGTTCTCTGATTTCGTAACTTGTGGTTTCAATCAGATCATAAATAACCTTGCTAAGTCACACTATCGCTGGGGACAAAATGCGGATGTTGTTATCCGGATGCCTTGTGGAGCTGGAGTGGCAGCTGGTCCATATCATTCTCAAACAAACGAAGCTTGGTTCACCCATACGCCTGGTCTAAAAGTAGTCTATCCCTCTTCTGCCCATGATGCAAAGGGACTTTTACTGGCTGCTTTCGAAGACCCGAATCCGGTGCTATTTTTCGAGCACAAAGCTTTATACAGAAGTCTTACGGAAGAAATTCCTGACGGCTACTATACGACCGCTATTGGAAAGGCAAATGTGGTGCGCATTGGTACAGACGTAAGCGTCATCACTTATGGTATGGGAGTACACTGGGCAAAAGAGATTGTTGAGGAATTGCAAGTAGATGCAGATATTCTAGATCTTAGAACCTTGAATCCTATTGATTGGCAAGCGATCGAGGATAGTGTACTGCGCACTGGAAAAGTCATTATCCTCCATGAGGATATTATGCGCGGTGGCATTGGTGGAGATATTTCAGCTTATATCAATGAGCACTTCTTTCAGCACTTAGATGCACCTGTGATACGAAGTGCTAGTCTCAATACGCCCGTTCCTTTTGATGCACATTTAGAACAAAATTATTTACCTAAAGAAAGATTTAGACAGCAATTGCAAGACCTAGCAAATTATTAGGAGCGTTTTGATTTTATCAGATTAATTTACAATCATTATCTTTAATTGCCCAGTACGGGCTATATTTGCTGTTCAATAAGACTCAAATAACGTATGAACATAGAAAATCTAGTTTCCGTATCGGCCTTACCAGGCTTGCACAAGATCGTAGCCAATAGAGACAATGGGCTGATAGTAGAGGATTTAGAATCGGGCAAGACAAGATTTTGCGCTTCTAGAAAACACCAGTTTTCTCCAATGGAGACGATTGCCATCTTTACAGATGACGACGACTCTGAAAAATTGGAAAACATTTTTCAAAGTATGTTGGATCAAAGAAAGGACAACCCCGTACCTGCACCCAATGATTCTGCAGATGCACTAAAGACTTACTTCGAAAAGATTCTTCCAAACTACGATAAGGAAAAGGTACACATCAGCCATATCAAGAAAGTAATTAAGTGGTTCAATCAATTGGATGGTACGGGACATCTTGCTATGGAAGCTCCAGTTAAGCAGGAAGTAGTTAAGGAAGAAGAGTAACCTTTTTAGATGTTGTTGATTTGTTAAACTGTTCTAAACGGGCTTTCTTACTCGTTCAGTAACCATCTTAGCCTGCCCGACGTCCATCAGGCGGGGCACTACAGTTTCTCTAACGAGTGCCAAAGTAGTCCATTATACGCTAGATTGATTTCATTCTTCGGTGTCTTGAACGAGCATTACTACAGTGCCCTCCGTGGTGAAAACACGCAAGAGTTGCCTTTATCTAAAAACTAGAATTCTTCAGCACCACCGCAACCTCTTGCATATAATTTCTTTTATCCTGACTCGGCGCATAAATAAAACCACTCAACAAAACTAAGCGGCCCTCCTTCTCATTGTGAATGAGGTAACTAATAAATGGTCCACCCATAAAATCATTCTCCATTTCCCAGACCCCACGAATCTCTACCGCATAGCTGCCATTGATAGTGAGGTCAGTTTTGAAAACTGGAAGATCTACATCATTTACTATCAAATAAGATCCTTCGATAGTAGAAGAAATATAATCCTTGCCTACCTGATTGACGAGGTCTATGATATACTGTTTTTTAAATTGATCTTTACTGGTGTAAGGAATACTGTATGCCATAATATTGGAAAGATCCTTATCAGTCTGACGCTTCATCCAAATAAAGTCTATACCTGGAACCGCATCCTCCAAGGTCTGTCCGCCTTGTTGCAGCTTACTTGGAGAGCTTTGCTCTAAGGCTAACTCATAATCACTTGGAATATGCATATCTAGATTCATTAATTTTTTTACTTTACCATTGAGCAAGTTACTTTCTCCATAGACGTAGGCGGACTTTTGTATTTTTATTTGATCAAAATCATTGATGCGTCTACCAATGGTGGGAAACTTTTCCCTCACATTTTTGTACAGGGTAGGCATATCGTTGGCAAAGAGGTATACCATGATCTGACCCGTTGCCCATTTGTTTTTACCGATCATCGTATTGTAAGTCGGGTCTTCTTTCGCTCTGCGCAATTTCTCTCCATTGACATCCTGCATCATAAGCTTGGTTGTCGCCGATTCCGTATTGGATAAGTCGCCCACGAAGACAAATGTTCTCAAATTTCTTCGCAGCACATTATTGAGTACCTCCTCGGCGGTAAAGTGCTTGAGATCAAACATTGGCTCAGGATTTGGCAGGATCAGAAACGGAGATTGAAAATGATAGCGGATACTATCTCCTAATGGCCCATCCCAATTTTCTTGATCGCAGACAATACGAATCTCGTTGGCATTACCGACTGCCAGCGGCAAGGGTGCCATCGTTGCTATACTGTCCGATGAGCAGGAGGTAAAAGTCAGGAGACCAACTAGGATAAAAAATATGTACTTGACCATGATGTTGATTTAATATCGTAATAATACGACGCTAAAAGCTATTTTTTTCTACTTTGTAGATGCTTTTACATGGAGTTTTGGTGTAGTGGCTATCTAAATAAATAGTCTATAATCAGGAATGATAACTCTTTTTGGTTCAGGCTGTAATTTAAATCAAGATCTCTCTTGAGTGAGGGATCGGAATGAATCCCGTTTTTTTACGGGATGTGCGCAGCACCGAAGTGAACACGGAGTCATGCAGCAGCCCGACCCTGCGCAATCCCGTTTTTCACGGGAGAGGGTAAAGGGGCACTCCCAAATTATTTAAGAAAGGTCAAGCGCGGTCTTTTTCACCACAATTAAAAGCATAGCCATTCTAATGCAAAACAGCTATGTCTGCTATGTACACTATTGTGAACTATGTGTTTCACCCGAACTCAGCGCAGTCCTTTTTTTCACCACATACAAAAACATGGTACGCATAGCAATTCTAATGTAAGCACCGCTATGTCTGCTATGTACACTATTGTGAACTATGTGTTTCACCCGAACTCAAAGCAGCCCTTTTTTCACCACATACAAAAACATAGAAAAAACATAGTAGACATAGCAATTTTTAATTGCACCGATGCGTGAGAACAGCTATGCCTACTATGTAACCTATTGTGAACTATGTGTTTCACCCGAACTCAGCGCAGCCCTTTTTCACCACATACAAAAACATAGAAAAAACATAGTAGACATAGCAATTTCTACTTGCACCGATACGTGAGAACAGCTATGCCTACTATGTAACCTATTGTGAACTATGTGTTTCACCCGAACTCAGCGCAGTCCTTTTTTTACCACATACAAAAACATAGAAAAAACATAGAAGGCATAGCAATTTTTACTTGCACCGATACGGGAGAACAACTATGCCTACTATGTAACCTATTGTGAACTATGTGTTTCACCCGAACTCAGCGCAGCCCTTTTTTCACCACATACAAAAACATAGAAAAAACATAGAAGGCATAGCAATTTCTGCTTGCACCGATACGTGAGAACAGCTATGCCTGCTATGTAGTCTACTGTGAACTATGTGTTTCACCCGAACTCAGCGCAGTCCTTTTTTTCACCACATACAAAAACATAGTAAAGGCATATAAGGCATAGCAATAATTACTTGCACCGATACGTGAGAACAGCTATGCCTACTATGTAACCTATTGTGAACTATGTGTTTCACCCGAACTCAAAGCAGCCCTTTTTCACCACCTACAAAAACATAGTACGCATAGCAATTTCTGCTTGCACCGATACGTGAGCATAGCTATGCCTGCTATGTAACCTATTGTGAACTATGTGTTTCACCCGAACTCAGCGCAGCCTTTTTTCCACCACATACAAAAACATAGAAAAAACATAGAAGGCATAGCAGTTTTTACTTGCACCGATACGTGAGCACAGCTACGCCTACTATATAACCTACTTGTGAACTATGTGTTTCAACCGAACGCAGCGCAGCCTTTTTCACCACCTACAAAAACATAGTACACATAGCCATAATCAATTACAGGGAGACATAAAATACGATAGTGTGGCTTATAACAAAAAAAGGCTGACCACAGAGCAGTCAACCTTTGAATATTTTTTTTAAATCGGCGCTATTTAGTTTGCATTAGCAGGCATTTTGTCCTTACTACTAATGATCGTATTTTCTTGCTCTACTTGAGTTTTTAGCTTAGCCAATCCCTTCTCGAAGTTAGGGCCAACCTGCTCCTCCATGTCTACAAACATCATGAACAAACGCTCTATTTTTCCATAGTCCCCTCGGAGACTCCATTGTACCTTAGTCTTGCCGTCTGGCGTATCCGTCAATCTAATAATCGCATTTGACTCGCTCTCATGAGGCAAGGTAATGCGCATGTGTGTATGCACACTCTTATTAGGATCCAACTTAGTGATTTTTTGACTACCTACACCGACATCCTTAACCTCAGAAGACCATGAATTTACAGCACCTACAGTACCATCCGTACCCTCATAAGTGTTGATCATATTAGGATCCATTTCAGCCCAAGGAGACCAGGCATCCATAGCTTTCAAACTAGAAACATATGGATAAATCGTTTTTGCAGGAGCATTTATAGTAACATCTCTTTTCACGTAGAAACCAGAATCTGCAACAAACAGTCCCAATAGCAAAACAATAATGCCGATGAAAAGAGCGCTTCCTAAGATAATTTTAAGTGCGTTCATATTATTTGATTTTTATTAGTAAATGTACCTTAAAGCTCGAAAATTACTAAAGATAAGGCTGTTATTACGTATAAAAGACAAAAATATTAACAAAAGAGTTCCGAAAAGTGAATTATTAGTTTAAAACAAGCTCTCGATCACCTTTTCTTCAGTAATGCCTTCTGCTTCAGCCTTGTAGTTACGCACTATACGGTGGCGCAGTACATACTTTGCGATCGCCTGCACATCCTCTATATCAGGAGAATACTTACCGTGAATGGCCGCATTGGCCTTCGCACCGATCACTAAATATTGCGAGGCTCTCGGCCCTGCTCCCCAAGAAATATAGTCGTTGACCATACTGGTCGCACGCTTGGTACCTGGTCGTGTCTGGGTAGCCAAATTTACCGCATATTCGAGTACATTTTCTGCGATTGGAATCTTACGGATGAGTTGCTGGTAAGCCATGATTTGCTCGCCCGTAACTATATTTTTTAAGGTATGCTTGACGTTTGCAGTTGTACTTTTTACCACTTGTATCTCCTCTTCGTAGGAAGGATAATCTAAGGGGATATTGAACATAAATCTATCCAACTGCGCCTCTGGCAGCGGGTAAGTACCTTCCTGCTCAATCGGGTTTTGCGTAGCCAATACAAAAAACGGAGCAGGCAACATATGACGTACACCAGAGATGGTAACCGAGCGCTCCTGCATCGCCTCTAGTAAAGCGGCTTGCGTCTTGGGCGGTGTACGGTTGATCTCATCGGCGAGTACAATATTGGAAAAAATAGGACCCTCGTTGAATTGGAACTTCCGATCCTCACCCAGTATCTCTGAGCCTGTAATATCCGAGGGCATCAAATCCGGCGTAAACTGAATACGCTTAAACTCCAAATCCAGCACGTCAGCAATAGTGCTGATCAAAAGCGTCTTCGCTAATCCTGGCACGCCTACGAGCAGACTGTGTCCATTGCTAAACAGCGAAGTGATTACGGTCTTGACAACTTCTTTTTGACCCACGATCACTTTGCCGATCTCTTCGGAAAGATCCTTATAGGATTGCGCTAAGTTATCTACTGCTTTTACATCTGTGTTTTTCGCTACTTCAGCCATAATTATATCGTAATGTTAGTGTTTTGGCAATAGACTTAGCCACTGCCACTTATCAAACGCACATTGATAGGTCAATGTTGCGACCTTTTCAGTTGAGTATTTCTTACTGCAATGATAGCCAATACTGTAAGAAATACGCCGAAAAAGCGTTAATTTGTCAACACATCTAAAATAATATACAATGACAAAATATTTTCTCCTTGCAGTAGCCTTTTGCTTCACGATTAGCCTGCAAGCACAGCAGACCATCACCCTTGAAGATCTGTGGCAAAATTACAGCTATACTGCCAATCGGGTGCCAGGCTTCAACTTTCAAAAAGATGGCAAGCACTATACCCGCCTCGAAGAAAATGTAGTCAAGCAATACGATCTGACTACGGGCAAACCGACCCAAGACCTTTTCACAGGTGCCAATCATAAAATTGACCGCAGCTTTGATGGGAAGTTTGACGACTATGCCTTCAATGCGGACGAGACCAAAATGCTGATCTCTACGAATACGAAATCCATCTATCGCCGTTCTTCCAAGTCCGACTACTTTGTGTATGATAAAGAGACCAAATCCTTGACGCCACTTTTTGAGGGCGGTCAGCAGATGTATGCCACATTCAATCCACAGGCGGATAAGGTAGCCTTTGTACACGACAACAATCTTTACTACAAAGATCTTAAGACCAATAAAGTAAACCAGCTTACTCAAGATGGAAAGTCTAACGAGATCATCAACGGCGCTACCGATTGGGTCTATGAAGAAGAGTTTGCTTTTGCAAAAGCATTTTTCTGGGCACCTGATGGAGAGAACATCGGTTTTTATCGCTTCGATGAATCTGCCGTCAAGGAATTTACCATGACCAACTATACCAATGCGGACTACCCAGTATATGTGACTTTCAAATATCCAAAAGTAGGCGAGAAGAATGCTAAGATCAGTATCCATATGTACAACTTAGAAAACAAGAAAACAACCATGGCCCAGCTGGGCAGCGACTGGGAATATATCCCACGCATCGCCTGGACCAAAGACCCAAAAAAGCTTTGCGTCACCAAGATGAACCGCCATCAAAGCGAGCTAGAACTCCTGCTCGTAGACGCAAGGACAGGTGCGGCGACCAGCCTACTTAAAGAAAAAAACAAGTACTATATCGACATCACTGACCACCTTACTTTTCTGGAGGATGGCAAGCACTTTGTCTGGACGAGTGAGCAAGATGGTTACAACCATATCTACCTCTACGACCTCAATGGTAAGATGAAAACCCAACTGACTAAAGGCAACTGGGACGTGACTACTTTCTACGGCGTAGACGAAAAGAACGGTCAGGTTTACTATCAGGCAGCCAAGGATCACCCTACCCAGCGTGCCTTATATACAGTAAATCTCAAAGGTAAAAATGCCAAAGAAATATCTCCTGACCAAGGATGGAATGCTGCCCAGTTCAGTAGCACCTTTGACTACTTTGTCAATACCTACTCGACAGCCAATAGTGCACCGACTTATATGGTGTACGATAGAAATCAGCAACTCGTCAGAGTCATCGAAGACAATGCGGACATGGCAAAAGTACAAGACAAAAATAAAGTCCAACCCGTAGATTTTTTCGACTTCAATACTTCGGAAGATGTGCAGCTCAATGGCTACATGATCAAGCCGCCTAACTTTGATGCCAACAAAAAGTACCCCGTACTTATGTATGTATATGGAGGCCCAGGCTCACAGACGGTGAAGGACTCCTGGGGCTCGCAAAACTACTGGTGGTTTCAGATGCTCGCGCAGCAGGGTTACCTGGTAGTGAGTGTGGACAACCGAGGTACTGGCGCACGTGGGGAGGAGTTCAAAAAGATGACTTATATGCAGCTCGGCAAGTACGAGGTAATGGATCAGATAGAGGCGGGTAAGTACCTAGCGAAGCAGTCCTACGTAGACGCAGATCGCATCGGCATATTTGGCTGGAGCTACGGCGGATACATGTCTTCGCTTTGCCTCTCCAAAGGTGCGGATGTGTTCAAGGCAGCGATCGCCGTTGCTCCCGTGACCAACTGGAAGTGGTATGACTCTATCTATACGGAGCGCTATATGCGCACCTATGCGGAGAACAAGGAAGGCTACGAGGAAAATTCGCCGATCAATTTTGCGGATCTCATAGAGGGCAATTACCTCATCGCACATGGCGTATCGGATGACAACGTCCACTTTCAAAACGCAGCCGAGATGGTCGCTTCCCTTGTTCGCCAAAACAAGCATTTCGATTCCTTATATTATCCTAATAAAAACCACGGCATATATGGAGGCCTTACGCGTTTGCATTTGTATACAGAGATGACGGATTTTCTTTTGGAGAAGTTGTAGGCTGGCTGTTGGCTGTTGGCTGTTGGCATTTTGCATTTGGCGAATTGTTTTTTATTTTGACAATTGTCTAATTGCACATTGCACATTGATTGATTGCACATTGTACATTGATTTTATTGCACATTGACTAATTGTACATTGAAGATTGATTGCATTGCACATTGTCTAATTGTACATTGATAATTGATTGCATTGCACATTGAAGATTGATTGCATTGCACATTGTCTAATTGTACATTGATAATTGATTGCATTGAAGATTGATTGCATTACGAATTGTATAATTGTAAATTGATCATTGACTAATTGTACATTGATTTTTTGGGGCCATGCCGATGATTCCGATAACAATCGGAATCATCGGCACCGCGCTATGCAGGGGTCCGCGTTCGCTCCCGTGCTGCGCACTCCCGACTGAAACGTCGGGACCCTTACTATCGCTTGTCCAAAAAAGAGGAAGGTATGCCGCAGAAAGGCTTATGGGTCCCGCTCTTAAAATGATCGAACAGGCTTGTCGATTAATTTTACGATCCATTAGTTGATATTTATGTCAACTTTTTTGTATATTGTATCTACATATGTTATGAGTAAAGAATTTTATAAGTTCAAAGTTAAGTTTCTCAAAGAAGCATTTCAATTTCTGGAAACGTTAGATGATAAATCTAGAGAAAAGGTATTGGAGAATATAAGAATTTCAAGATTCAAGACGGATCCAAAACTATTTAAGAAAGTTGATGATAAAATTTGGGAATTCAGAACACGTTATGCAAATAAACAACTTAGGTTGCTTGCATTCTGGGACAAAGAAAAAGGTTCATTTGTAATATGTACACATGGGTTAGTCAAGAAATCACAAAAGTTACCGAGTAAGGAGCTAAACAAAGCGAAGAAGATCAGAAAAATCTATTTGAATCAAAAGTAAGCCAATATGAAGACGTATACACTAAAAGAAGTTGAAGATAAACTAATTGGAAAGATCGGTAGCAAAAATCGTGATGACTACGAATTGCGTATCAAACTCATACAGTTTGGTCAGTTAATTAAAGAAGTGCGTAAAGAGAAATCTCTTACTCAAACAGAATTAGGGAATTTGATCGGTGTAACCAAATCGCAAATTTCAAAACTTGAAAACGGAACTTCTAATATGACTATCGGCACAATCTTCAAGATTTTTGAAGCGATGAATTCAGAAATACTCTTTAAAGTACGAGAAGTAGAAACGGCGTAAAGTGCACGGGATTAGCCGATGTAAAGGATTGCATCGCTTCATTCCCTCTTCCTGCATTCTTTTTGCACCTAATAAAGCATCCTACAAATCATTGAATCCGTCTAACCTGCCTGCTGAAGCGCCAGCGCGGGCAGGTCTCAGTTCTGGAAAAAGTATAAGAGCAGCTGACAAGAATCGTGATTTCCGTTAAAAAAAAGAATATTATTTTGTTATGTGAATATTATATCATACATTTAACTAGCAAAGGGCGAAAAAGCAAAACTTATAGAATCTTAACTATCTCTATTTTCGCCCTTTTTACATTAACAATACTTGCATAACCAGTGCGCTTTCACCAGCGTACACAACTCAAAAACAGATGAAAAATCTTTCTTTCTTTCTTTCTTTCTTTCTTTCTTTTGATTTCTTCTTTTAGTTTATTAAACGGGCAAGCTTCCGATTTTTGTGGATTTGAATCAAGTACTACCACTTCTGGAGGCGGGCATCCTATTTGTGAATTATACGGTGAGGTAGTAACAAAATATCCCGATGCGAATAGTGAAGTAGAAATCTATTATATTCCAGTTGTCATTCATGTCATTCATGATAATGGCCCCGAAAAAATATCTGAAAGTGAAGCAGAAGGCCTAATAAGTGAATTAAATGTTCGTTTTGCTGGGGCTGGACCAAATTCTCATGATCCAAAAATTGAGTTTTTTCTTGCAAAAGTAGATCCCGAAAATAATTGTACAAACGGGATTTTTTTTTCTGAACCTACCCCTTTGACAAATGCATCTCTCATTTCCATATTAGACAACTCACCTGATCCAGTGAAAAATATAAACATGTGGGATCCAACTAAATATTTTAATATCTGGTTAGTAAAAAATATTGGCGATAATGTAAGTGGGTACTCTTCATTTCCTTTTGTTGCTCAAAGCGGTAAGGAAGGTGTAGTATTTGAATACAACGCAGGATCGAGATTTTTAGCCCACGAGGTAGGTCATTTTTTAGGACTATTTCATCTTAATGGATGTGGTGGTTGTGAGCAAGGTTGCGGGGCTACTCTTGCATCATCCATGGTATTAAACGATTATGTAGAGGATACAAACCCTGCCTTTAGCAATGAGGGAGGAAACTGCTTTGATGGATGCCCTCCTAACGAGGGTGTTAATCCTTTCCCTAACTTGCCATTTATGGATGAAAACTTTATGGCGAGTGGAAATTTCTTTATGAGTTTCAGAACCTTCACTGCTAAGCAAATTAAAAGAATGTATTACTATTTAAATACGACATATTTACGAAGCGTCTGGTACCCTGGCTACATCATCAAAAAAGAAATGATCGTTGATCAAGAAACCAAATTCCACAAAGACGTTAATATCTATGATGGTGGAATATTAAGAATAGAAGCAGAAGCTATCATGGCAGAAGGTACAAGCATTATAGTTCA
>ENA-ORXT01002168-ORXT01002168.1-marine-metagenome-genome-assembly--contig:-NODE-2168-length-24212-cov-9.346261_pt1 | contig 24212 bp, 30 predicted proteins | sample MGYA00237868_ERZ511482 | MGnify/ENA metagenome assembly ERZ511482
GGCGATGCGGCGGTATTACTACTGGGTGGGCATGGCGGCCGACGTCGTCTCCTACGTTAGGAATTGCGACAGCTGTGCCCGGCAGCACTTGCGCCCACTGGCGCGGCGCTCACCCCTCACTCTGTTTCTCGCCACTATTCCCTTCCAGGACATTGCGGTGGACCTCTACGGGCCCCTCGAGCGGACGGCCGGCGGCCACCGGTTCATCCTGGTGATCACCGATCGGTTCACTAAGCCGGTGCGCGCCATCCCTATGGACGGTACGTCGGCGTGGGACTGCCCCTCGGTCGTCCTGGACTACTGGGTGGGTGCTTATCAGGGGTTATCAGGATATGGTTTTTGGGCTGGAATAGGATACGGATACACGCCGATCCTCCATATCTCATTACGGATAACTCCCTCAGCCGAGATCCGGATCAAAATATCTGCCTGCGCTAGCGGATATTTGCGTAGATTATATTCGTATCCGGGTACGATTATTGGATCCGAGTATAATCCGCCAAGTCCGACAGACAGCTCAATTAGAGGCCAAGAAGAACGCCATCCAGCCGATATTCGACTGCTAAATGGAATTCTTCTTGAACTTCATACTTGACTTCAACGCCCCAACGGGCGCCGTCGAGGCGGTTCCCCACCGTTTGTGTAAACGGACGTCAAAATGACCGGTCTGAATCTCGTGTCACACTCTGACACAACGTAATTGGATCGAGTCGCGTGATTGAATGGTTCCACCCGGGTCGGGCTGGATCGCCGCTTGTCGCCGCCAAATGTTCGGACATTAATCCCCCGATGGTCGGCACGCGAAAAGAGAGGTCGACTGCGTTTAACCAGAATTCTCCAGATGCGTGAAGCCTCATAACCATATACATCCCTGTATCCTGACTCTCATGTCTGGGATACGGATCCGATATAATCTCGCAATTTCTGTCGGACAGGATAGATATATCCTCTCCTCCTTTTCTCATAATGCAATGTGGATATGCGTCTCCTGCTCGTATCCGAAGTGGATACGGATATAATGTACGGATAGAATCCTTGGGGATATATCAATGACAACTTCTGGTGCTTATGGTCCGCCGGACTGGCTCCTCTCGGACGGAGGACCCCAGTTCACTAGCTACTTCTGGGGCCAGGTTTGCAGTCTGCTCTCCATTGAGCCTAAGGTGACGTCACCGTCACATCCGTAGACGAACGGGCAGATGGAGCGGTTCAACCGCACGATGCATAAGATCCTCAACCAATACGTGGCGGAGCACCCGCGGTCCTCGGACAAACTCCTTGGGGCCCTGAATCTGGCGTATAACAGCCGTCCCCACCGTAGCACCGGGGTTGCCCCGCTGGAACTCGTCAACCCCATGGGGGTATCCAGCTGGGAATGCAAAAACATCCCCAAATCCGGGGCGTACCCCATCACGGCGCAACGCGGCACCGCCGCCGAGAAGCGGGCCTAAGCCGCCCTCCTGACCCGCCTCGTGCAGCTCATTCCGCATAAGCGGGCAACGCTCAAGGCGACACATGGGCGCAACAAGCGCGACCACGACAGGCGCCTCCCGCTGCGCGCGGGGAGGCTCACCTTGGGGGGCTGCGCGTGGCTGCGCGACCACGCCAAGGAGGAGGGTGCCGGCGGAAAGTTGACACATGTCGCCCGCGGACCGTATCGCGTGGTCTCCACGGACGGCCCGACTGTCCTTCTGGACGTAGACGGGGAGCACCGCCGTGAGAACGTCGCGCACGTCCTCCGCGCCTTGGGCACGGCCGCCGAGTACCCTGCCCAACACGCCGCGCTGCGGGCAGCGCGCTCCTTCCATGAGGCGGAGGCCGACTGCCAGCGGAACGCCCTCGACCGCATCGCGGACCACGCGACGCTGCCCGACGGCACCCTCCGGGTCAACGTCTACTGGACCGGGTATCCGCAGCCAACCTGGATGGACGCCGCGGACGGCTCGAACGAGACACTGCGCGTTTACCTGCGCCGCGTCGCGCACTTGGGGCTGCCCCACACGTCCGCCGACGCGTCGCGGGCGGTCCCGCACGACGCGGCTCCCGACGGCGGCGCCGCCTCGGGCGGCGCCGCGGCGCCGCCCCCGGCCGTCCGTGCCTGACCCCTTGGGTCGGCGCGGCGGCCGGGCGCGGCGGGGGGGGAGGGGGGTGGGGTTTTTTTGGGTCTTGGGGCCGTCGCGGGGGGGATGCGGACCAGCGGCCAAGAAACGGCGGGGCCACGACGGGCAGCGGACAACCTGAGTGGTACGAAGAGAAAGCCCGCGGCTTTATCATACGGCGGACGACGGCCTAACGCCGTCGGACCAAGCGCCACACCTACGGGGCCAGGGCGATGCCCTCAGTCGTGACGACGATACTCCCATACGTGAACGGGGCGGCCCGCCTTGCGTAGGACGCGCCGCAGGGCGTCGTGGAACCGCTTCGCCCGCGTCCGCGGGGACTCCAGGCAGGGGAGGACGTCGGCGGCGAGCCCGATGCGAGCGTACTCGACCATAGCGGCGGTGATCTCGCAGGGCCTTACCTCGGACTAGTTGATGGACGGGTCGTACCCGAACAAGGCGACGACCTGCCTGGACTTCCCCGGGGTAGGGGGCGTCCACAACGCAGACATTAACCAATCGTAGGCGACATCCGGTTGCCCCGAAACGGGGGTTACGACGGGGCCGGCAACCCGCAGCTCCATCGGCGCCATGGCGCGACCGTCTTAAGCGGGGACGGCATCCCAGCGCGCGGGGCGCGGACCGGCAGGCGCCGCGGCGTCGTCGGCAGGGCAGTACTCGGACCGCCCGTAGCACCCGCCACTTGCGCCGCCATCGCGGCCCTGGCCGCCGTCGGAGAGCCACGCGGGCTCGTCACGGCCGGCGGCCATATTTCCGTGGCCATCGATTGGACCGGCCGCCGGCCACACACTGTCGTCCCGCACGTCGGCACGGCGGCCGGGCCCGCCCTCCCCCCAGCGATCGTCGCGGTCGCGACGGGGGGCAGCGGCGCCGCCGCCCGAGTCGGACGCGCAAAGGGGCCTGCGGCGACCGCAAGGCGTTTACGACGCGGACGTAGTGGCGCCTGCCGTCCGCCACGGTACCCACTTGGTGGGGCAGCAGGGTGCTCGGGGCTTGACGGGTGGTATCGTGGTGGTAGGGCAGTAGGTCATGGACGACCGCCCAGGGCACCGCCCTCACGATGGCGTCGTACTCCTCCAAGGCGTCGGCGGCACCGCGGTCGCTCGGCACGAGGTCGTCGACCTTGAACTTCCGCGTCAAGTCGTAGTCGCACGGCGACGGCTTGATGACGCGGTGCGTCTCGCGATACGCGCGCAGACACCCCGACATGATGGCGGCCGTCAGCATGACGCAGGCCGCGCCCTGGATGGGGTGGCAGAGGAACACCTGGAGCAGCGACTGCTGCTGGGTCACGACGGGCGGGTACTCGTACGTCAGCAGCCGCGGCGTCGCACACCGCGTGACCATTGCCGGCGGCAAGCGAGCACGCGCCGGCGTCAAGGAAATGTCGGAACGGACGGATAGGAAGATGGCCTCGTGCCCCGCCCGCCGGGCGCTGACGAGCTCGCCGCGCGCGCGGGGCGCGGCCTCCAACGCCAAGTCCTCCGGGGCGGTCGCGGGGCCCACCGACGCCAAGGCAATCAGAGGGCCCACTCCCCCCAAGTTGGCTTGCGCCAAGGAGTGACCGAACGGGACCGCAGGGCGGTGAAGAAGGCGTGTATGTGAATTCTTGAGTTAGGTGTTCTCCTCTTGCCGGCGACGAACGGGAGCTTGGCCGCGGGCTGCGGGACCAAGAGCACCCGCCCCGGGTTTCACCGCGACATGCAGCGCAGCCACGCCGCGCTGTCCCCGACAAAGCGGACGAAGGAAGCGAAGTCGCGCTCGGCTGCCGGCCGGGTACAGGCACCCGCCACCTCGGCGAACTCCTTGAAGGCCCGACACCCGGCGGCTGCCTCGCCTGCGTCGTGAGGATGAGCCTGGAGGAAGACGTCGCTGACGAACGGCCAGTCGGCCGAGGCCACGTTCGGCCCCAAGGGGGCGAGCCACGCTCGGCCGGCGGGCGGCGCCGGGCGTGGCGGGAGCGCGGGGGCCGACTGCCCAAACAACGGCCGGCGCTCCTCCGGCACGAACGGAGGACCCCCGCTGGAGGAGGAAGCAGGGCCCAAGCCGGCCGCGGGCGCCAGGCAGCCGCGGTCTCGGCCCCCGCGCTGGCCTCGGCGGCGGCGCCCGCTGGGCGGGGCGGATGCCGCCACTCCCGGCCGTTCGAGTCATACTGGAGCCGCATGCCCGGCGGCACCGACGGACGGTCGGGGACGGTTGGGCGGCGCTCGGACGGTCCCGAAGTGGTCAGCGCGACGGACGCCAACACCGACCCCGGAGCGGCGGCAGCCGTGGACGGGCACGACGGGGGAGAAGGAGACGGAGCCTCGACGGGGCCGGCGGGACGCGTCGCCGGGGACGGCTCCATCTCGGCCGAAGGGGATGTAGTACTACGGGGCCCCCTATGCGCCAGGGGGACACCGCGGGGACGTCGGCGACGGCGGGGGACTCGGTACCCGAAGTGAAATGGCGACACCAGCGGCGGTGGTGGCCGACGGGGCGGCGACGCGGGGACCGAAGCGAGGGGGCGGCCCCGATGACCGGCTCGGGCCACCCGGGGAGCATACCCGACGCGCCGCGCCCGGCACGCGGGCCCCGCGGGAGGCCGGATTGGCGCGCCCGAGAAGAAGCTGGCGCGCCCGAGAGAGCGCGGCAGGCGACGGCCGACCGGGCGCCACGCGGCGGGTGCAGCGCGTTTCGCGCGGGACGGTTTCTCCCCTTCGTCTGTAATGATCGCCTCGGGGGACTTGACATGCATTGAGGAAATTATCTGCATTGGTTGGTGACGGCCCGGGTCAATTCCCATTTGGGGAAATTGGGCCCGGGCGACCGTTTCCGACCTTTTAGGACGAAGGGCGACGACGGTTGGAGGCACCGTCGTCGCCGGCAAGTAAGCCGTGTCTCGATGTCTTGGCCTTTTGATCGGCCCGACTTCCTGGACCTCAAGTTTCACAGCGGGTGTCGCGCGAGCGGCTAAGACGGCCGTGACTTGCCTTCTCTCGAGGTAACCCCCTAGATTGTGGTACTTCATGTTGCACATTCGTTTGTGTCACTTGCCTTTATGACCAACCAGAGCACTGGGAAGTAATCTCCCGGTCAGTTCTTTCTCTCCAACCCCACCGGGACCTCTTGCTCGACCTCTTTGCGGCACGGACATTTATCCCCCAACTCACAGCGGCTGACGAAAGAGTGGTGGTAGTAAGCCTCAACGTGCTCGTGTTCGATCTCGACCGCCGTCTTGGGCTCCCCCTATGCTCGCGTATTTTCCGCCAAGGCTGTTGCTTGTCGCTGCTGCGATACAAGGATGTTGTTGTGCGCAGCCATAAACCGGGAGCGCACCATAACGCAGCGTTGTGGCATGTACGACAAACTGTTCTTTCACTATTTTTTGATGGAGTGCTGTCGCTTTGCTCCCGATCTGTCGTGCCCGCGAGTGAGGTATGGAAATTGGTCGGCGTTGAAGACTGTGCTGCACTTGTGGTTTCAACGGTGAATCCTGTCGATGAAAGAGGCAGTGCAGACGCCGTCCAACATCCAGGGCGCCCGTCGCAGTGCGTGGCGCTGGGCTTGGTAGACGGTATCAAAAAATTGACACGCGGCATCTCTTTAAATCTCTGCACGAGAGCAGCCACCGCGTGAGGGAGGCTCTCGGTCTCACAAAGCAGCTGTAGGCCAATAGTGTACCCGCATGCACACATACACATGATCACGCTGGGCGCCCGCAGCACGCTCTTGGGGTAGTCGTTTGGACAGTCGTCGTAGTCCCGCGCAATTTGAGGGTCCTTGGCCTTGGTCTGCTCGTCCTGCCGCTTCTCCGCCGCCTCGGACCGCTGCCACTCCGCGGTGGAGTCCTCGGGGAAGGCTCGGAGGACCTCCGGCCCAGCCCCGCCCGGCCCGTCCTCTCTCACGTGGCTTGCTCTTTCACGCGCTCCTTCGACGCGTCGTAAGCGACGACGTTGCTGACCGCCAGCTTGATGCCGAGCGAGACCAACCTCGCTTTGTACGTGGCTGCGTCGCCACTCTCCCAAATCTTGCGGCAGTCGTTGGCCGCTCGCCCGGCCTTGAACTCCCATCGCGGCATCATCTGCTTCTCGTCGTTGATGCAGAACAGCAGCAGCTCCCCAACTGCTTGGCAGTGGGAGGGCGCCGCGTCCATCGCGTCACGACCGAGCAGCAAGAACTGCCACACAAACACCACCGGTGTCACGGCCGGCGCGAGCTGGATCCAGACCACGCTAGGCACGGCGTCGATGAGGGCCCAGGCGAGAACTTCCACGTCAATCAGCTCACAGCCGCCGAAGATATGAATGACCGGCTTGGCCATCATCGCCGAGAGACACATGCGGACGGTCATCTACCTGACGTTATCAATGTCCTTGGCGTCCGTGGCCAAGAACACATTCTTGAACACGCATACTAGCTCGGCCGCGGTTCGTGTGGCCGCAGGTGCGGCCGCCGGCTCGGCCACCGGCTCAAAAGCAGGCTCGGCCGCCTACAGCGGCACCTCCGCCTCCCCCGCCTGCGCCTCTTCATTCTGCCTCGACTCGTGCGTTTGCGTCGACGCGTCCGTGTGCACCGGCTCTTCCTCGAGCAGCCTTTGCTTCAAAGCAGGTTCTGATCCGTCAGGTACTCCTTCGATAACAACGGGTAGGCGTCCGTCCACAGCGACCCTTCTGCGGCGCCTGTCTCTCGGAGGGCGTCCGCAGGTAGCAACGCGGCCACCGGCAGCATCTTGGGCGCCGGCAGCGACTCGGCCGCCGGCATCGCCTCGGCTGTCAGCATGCACTCGACCGCCGGCAACGACCTGGCCGTTGGCACTGGCTCGGCCGCCGGCAGGGCCTCGGCCGCAGGCAGCGGCTTGGTGCCGGGTTGCGCCTCAATCGTCGGCAGCGGCTTGGCCGACAGGAGGGGCTAGGCCGAAGAGAGGGGCCGTACCGGAGCCAGCTCCTTGTCGGCCAGCGGCGGTTTCCTCGCAAACCGAATGTCGCCAACCAGCTGCGGGTCGGCCAGAAGCAGCCAGGCCTCCAGGACCGGGGTGTCCTTCATCGTACTGTCTCCGTTAGTGCCCCAAAAACGAGGAGAAGAGTGTTCGTGCGCAACGGCGCTGGGGTTGTCATGCGCGACGGACAGAGATAAAATAAGCGCCTCAAGGCCACAGCGAGATGCTGGATGTGGGCAACAACGAGTATGTCGGCCCCGCCGTCGGCAGCCACGAGCACAGAGGGTGGATGCAGCGGGGGGGGACGACACTTCAGGCGCAGGGAAGGGGATTTCTCGGCGGGAACGCCCGTCGTGCGGCGCCTCAATAGATGTGTAGGATGTGCGCAGAATCGGTAACAAAGGAGTCTTAGGACCGCCAAGGCTGGCGGCACACACAGGGCCTTGGTGACGGTTTGTTGCGGGCCGGATGCGGCGCGCGATCTATGAGCAGAGTGAAGGGTTTTGTCGAGGTCCAGAAGACGGCGGCTGGCAGGACGCGAGGCGGAGTCTATGCGTTGTGGAAAGAGACCCGCTCAGAACGTCCCCGTGAAAGAAGCACGGTTCAGTTGCTGGTGCGGTTTCCTCAAAAGCGACCAATGAGGGGCCGCTGAGCATGAGTAGACAGCACTAGCTACAGAACCATCATGCTCTTTGCAGAAGCGCTAGCAATAGCGCTTGCTGGTGGCCCTTTCAGGCGATTTCACGCAATGGCGCCGTGCACTGTCATCGCAGCCCTTTTTTTCAGTGTGAAAAGAGTCCATTCGACGCATTGAGACGCCCACGCATCCCTCTTTGAAAGCTTCGCTTGGCGCATATATGAAAAAGGTTTATGGGCCGTACGGCAGCGTTATCTTTTGCTCTGCCGTCTGCATTGGTTTCGCTGTGTGAGACAGATTGGGAGATACTCTTTGTGATTGTGGTACTTGGGGGGGTGGGAGACGCGCTATTCACGCCATATGGTGCCATTTCAGTTACCCAATCTACCAGTCTGCTGCAACTTGAAGGTTGCCCCCCTGTCGCCTTTTTACCCAAACGACCGCCAAGGTGTTTGGCCACGGTTCTGAAAACAATGACAACGTGCGTTTCTGCGAAGTGCCGGAGCGGAGCCCACCGGCATGTAGGTCGACAAGGAACGCAGAGCAACGGGAGCGCAAAAACATGCACTTCGGTCGTTACCTTGTTCCACAGCAGAACACTTAAAAAAAAGAAAAAAAACAGGCTCCTGCGAGTATAAACGACCGTGTCACGCCAACGTCCCCCCCCGCCCCCCGCCCCCGCGCGGTACTCATGATTTGGTGCAGTACCAAGAACTGCGATGACCAGCTGCATCACCCCTCCCCGCCTCGTCGACTACATCAACCCTGCCCCGCCACACACCCTGAAAATATCTCAGCAGCTATCCTGCAGGGGTAGTAGGCCTTGCTCGTAGCCGTTGTCAAGTGGTCCACCCCGCGGCTAATGAGGTCCATATTCATCGACGTGAAAACCCCGCAGTCGTCAGAGTTCTCCTGTTAGCGACACTCGGGGTACTCAATCTCTTACTCGCGCTTGGGCTTACGTTTGTTGTTGGCCTCGTCCGTCAACCATTGCCGATTAGTGAGCGTGCCCCGCTCCTGCTGCGACCCCAAAGAGTCGTAGAGGGAAAGGGTTCACATATTGGCGCCGATGTGCACCACCAGGAATGCCCAGTGGGAATCGGCCCGGTGGACCGTGATGAATAAACTGACCATCGAGAACATATCGACCTTCTTGGTCCACCGCTTCACCACGTAGAGCATGTTCTCCTGCCGGTACCACAGCTGCTCGTAAAAAAAGGGGTTGAAAACGTAGTGCTTGGGCGCCGCCAGGATGGTGGAGCGGGTCTTCTCGTGACGCCGCTTGAGCAGAGAGCCTCAGGCGTTCATGGCCTCGTCGTCGAGCCAGTTGCCAGGGAGCAGAGGCGAACAGTTTCCTTTGAACAAAGGACTGACTCCAATCTTGGCGGTGGGCAGCAAGTCGCTCGTGCGCTTCGATTTGAAGATCGCGTTGACGGCCTTCATGGCCGCCTGCGTCAACCGGGACGCCGGGTCGGCCGGGTTCTCCAAGAAGGCATTTAGTTGCTCGCTGGGCAACTCCGACGCTGGTTGCACGGAAAAGATCGGCACCGCCGAGAGCAAGCGGTCCTGTCCACTGGCGCAAATTTCGACTCGATCGCATGTGGCTCTGCATCGCCGTCGGTTCCCGCCGACGCGGAGAGCAAAAACTCAGTGCCGTCGCCGCCGGGTGGGGGTGTGCAGGGATGCGACGAGGTAGGGGCCGTCGTGCGAAGTCTTGCAGGCCTTGATAAACGCCAGATGGTCCGGCTGCGTCTTCGGCGCCAGCTCAGTCGACCGGCGGCACCCCGGGGTCCGTCAAGGTGACCGTCGTCGGGTCGGCCGTCGTTTGGTCCGTCGTATTGGTGCCCGCGTCCCCCAGCACAGAACCTGCGCTGCCCTTCACCGTGTTCCCGTTCTCCTCTGCCATCATGTGGACCTCGTCGCTTGAGTACTGCGACCCGCTGCCGTTATCGCTGTTGCCGGCACCCACCACGTCAACCAAGCTCTCGTTGTCGATGCCGTGCGACGAATTGGCAGCGCCCGTGCGCCGAGCAGCAGATAAGATGATGACCTAATCGATGTTGGGCGCGTAGAAAAAGGCGGTGAACAACCTGAACAACGTGCAGTACAGAGCCACATCCGCGTCAACGGGCGTCCTCAACCCGCGACTTGTCTCCGTCGGTGTTGGCGGCGGTGCAGGGCTCTGCGAAAACGGATCCAGCATGAACGCCCGATTCTTGCGCGCCTCCACCGTCGTGTACGCAACGGAGTCTTCTGCCGCCGAGCGGACGCGGTGGCGGACTAAAGCGCGCGCGGTCACGTTGCGCACCACGCACGAGTACGTGACCGGCATGTTCACTTTCGGCGCGTCCATCCCCGGCCGCAACATCGGCAAGATGTGCTCCGGCGGGTCGGTCAACATCGGCCTTTCCATCAACATGCAGTCGAAGCGCCCACCCTCCGCGTCATTGGCGCCGGGGTCGCCGCATTCGAACGCTGAGTCGGGGATGAACAGCGTCTCGGAGACCTGGCCGCAAGTATCCGACAGCAGCTGCCGCGCTTGGCTATGCTCTGCCTCCTTGTCAGCGCGGTTGTTGTTGAGCAGCCTCGACAAGTACCTGGCCGGAGCCGCCATCGTCGAACGGGCAATCACAAAAATGCCCAGCGCCGCGTCCAAAAATCCGCGCACGTACACCGTCACGGGAGGGGTCGCAAAGAAGCCGTTTTCTGCACCGTCATAGTCCACAATGTGGCCGTTCACGCACATCCAGACGCCCAAATTGAACCGCAGCCGTCCACCGATCGTTGAAAGGAGCGCCGCCAACGCTGGCACCTTCATGCCGTCGCGCTGCTCTTCACATTTAATTCACGGATCGTCCGCGTGCACGGCGTAACGGACGTGCTCCTGCTTGATGTCGCGCATCGCATTGAGCGCCGCACTGTACAATTCGCACATGGCGGCCTTCGCGGCGCACAGAAACATGTTGTGGGACCGCCGTTTGCGCCGCGCGACCGATGCGGTCGCCTGCAGCTACCTCCTGGGCGGTGGCGCCGCTGGCGATGGCCCCGTTGTTGTGTCCTCCTCCTTTAAGACACTGTTTGGACCAAACAAAAGCGCGTCCTCGCGTTCACGCTTGGACCGCGTCAACGTCGAGGACGCATCCGCCCGCGCCACCTTGTTCACTTCCTTTGCATAGATGCAATCCCACGGCCGGGTCTGACAGGGCCTATGGCTGCAGGTCGCCAGCTCGAACGTGTCAGAGGTTTGCCGCACGACCACCGTCGCCCACGCGTTGTTTTGAAGCACCGCGGAGATGGGGACGTTGTGACGCCCGCCCGAGTGCATGACGAGGTAGGTGAGCGTGCCAACCGGACCGCCGTCATCGTCGACGGTCAGCGGCCAACGCGAAGCCAGGCACGCCCGGAGGAGGTCTGGGAAGCTGACGGCACCGACGGTGTGCTACAGCACATTGTGGGCGCCCAGCAACGCCGTTGCGCGCCGGCACGTGCAGCTGCGGGCTAGAGCCGCCTCCATCTGCGAAAGCACCATCGGTAGCCCGAGAAAGTAGGAGCGACCGATCCCTTGCACCCCGGTGCAGCTGCACAACGCCTCGAGAATGCCGTCCTTGTGGTGGTTCCAGGTGGCTATGAGGTCAAAAGCAGGCCCTCCCATACGAATATTGTGAGCAGGTGTTTTTACAGGTGTAAGTGTCTGAACTCCCGTACCAGTAGGCAGCAAGGCGGCTGGCACACACACACAAATGAGCAATTGAGTAGGTAGCCGTGCGTATCTATCTATTCCGACCCACAGCGGAGTTCGATCCAGTTGAGCGCGTCATTCAAATGCCATTATGTCGGTTCACCTCCGCTAAGTACCAGTTGATCTTTGGACTTGATTTGAATATTACAACGGTTCGAGTTGGGGTGGATTCTCCAAACCGTGGTGTGCTCGCCAAAGGGCGCCCGTTAGAATTCTCACGCAAGCTGTTGAAGACGCCGCAAACAGGATGACTCACGTGACGGAACGGATCCGACACGCTCGGGAAAAGAAGGCGATTGGCGCTGCTAAAGGTCGGCAGCTGTTCCAAGTCAATCAATTTCGGAATTGGTTCGTACCCGTGTTCTTAAGGTATATTTCGTATCAATACAAATGAAGATAGACGTGGTCAGCACTCGTACTTGAATTCAAGGATTTGTAAATACCGTACCCGAAGCTGAAAACGATACTTATGACAGGGCCTGGTTAAAAGCCCCCATCGTGATCAATAAATGAGCACCGTGCACGCACGCGCATGGCACGGTTTAAGCACTCGACATCCGAGCAGGCAGATTCTCCTCATCGCGCAGCTGCCGCGGTTACTCCTGAAAAATGGTACGCTCGTCCACGGATAGCAGGTGGTTGTGGGCAGCAGTGACGCGGATCGATGCTTGGGGCTGACGGAGCGTCACCGGGTTGACCACAGCGGCGTTGAGCAGCTCAGCAAGAGAGGCATATAGAACACGTCGGCGTGACGGTGATGCACTCGCCGCCATTGGAGTGGGGGAGGTCGCATCTGTAGGCGCAGCGGCAGCCTCATCTGACGCGACTATGAATTCTGCCAAGGCCGCCGCCACGGCCGCCCCGTCCGAATCTTCTTGCGCAGGATCCCCATTGCTGTTGCCGCATGCATCCGAGGCGATCTTTTCGCGGCTGCTTGACTCGTCTGCATCGTTGCCGTCTAATGCATCACCCCGGACACCTTCTTTCGACTCATCACCATTTGCTACAACCGGCGCGCCCCCACCAGGGCCCGCAGCGCGTCGGATCTTCTCCAGCCGATCAAGTCCTCCACCTGCTCCGTCATGATTGCCCTCTTTTCCATTGCCGCGGTCCCGAGCGCCTCCATGCTGCACTTGTTGGACGGAGATCCGCACCTTGTCCTTCGGCACGACACGTAGACTAAACAAGGACGACGCGATGACCAGCACGCCATTGTCGACGCGATCGCAGATGAACGGGGGGCGCAAAAGAAATCCACCCCGTCCTCGCTTTATCGCACAACGACGTCAGCCGGACGCGCGAAATGCCTAAAAAACGCGGCAATCAGGCGGCCGGGCGCGGGGCCGCCTCATTGGGCGGTAGGGCAGGAAGTGGCTGGGCGGAAAGACGCCTGGCGCAGCAACTTTAGGGCCCCCGGCCGCCCTGTTCTGACGGAGCGGGGGTGGCGGTGGCGGTGGCGGCCGCCGCGCCCGGCGGCGGCGGGGCGGCCGGGGCGGCCGGGTGGACGAGGGCAGTGTTGGCGGGCGGGGGCGGGAGTTGCCGCCCCGGCCGGTGGCCGCGGGACGGTCAAGGGGGGAGGTGGCGGCCTTGCCCGGTGGCGGCAGGGCGAGCGGGGGCGGTGGCAGCCCCCCCGTCCAGTGTCGGCGCGGCGCACGGGTGCGGTGGCGGCGAGGCGGACGGGGGCGGTGGTGGCGGGCCAGGCGCGGGCGGTGGCGGCCAAATGCGTGGGCGCACGGCCCGTGCATGTTGGTAACAGGGCCAGAAGAAGGCAGGGGCTCATAAATGTGGAAAGTTCATGACCACTCAGATATACTCAACACTAGCATTTTTTTAATCATTTAAGACTTTTACCGCAACTTCTTGAATACGGATGAGATACATATGGCACTTCCCCAAAAAATGGACACCCCGCACGATGACCCCTCTCACAGGCACTGTGAAGGGCGGCACGTTGTCGACGGAGCGCACGATGTCTTACAGAAAAGCTCAACACGAGTTCGAATGCAAGGATATTTCTCGCCCATCACGTGGCCGGGATTGCGGAATCGAGGAGGACGAGCGGTCTGATGGCCCATTGTCTTAGCCAAGTGGGCCAGATCTTAATATCGGGCTACTTGTTTCCATTAAGATTCCCGGTTTCGACATCGTGCAGGACATCGTGCGAGATGCACAGTGTCCACTTCGTGCAGCGCTAATCGGAAGCCCCTAACTGAACCCGCGGAGGCGGGTCGGCTGATTTCGTCCCAGTGAGAGCTCCCAATTTCGGGCCTCTGTGCCTGAAAAAAGCACATTGTGCAGGACATCGTGCCAGCCGATCGAGCGTGCAATCCCCTATGCGCAGCCGACTGCTCAGCGCTTTCGCGAAGGCAGAAGAGTCCGCGTCCGAGGACTTCGATGTGCTTGGGGCACCTGTAGTGCATGGGTATCAATTGATGTGCTTTACTATATTTGTGCAAGAGTTCCGTCATGTACAAGTGTGAGTAGTTGACAGGCTGTTGATCCGTGGACCTGTCTCCAAATCCAACTGGGCGGCTCGACGGCGCTCGTGTTCCCTGGTTCTTCATGGGCTGTGCCCTCGAGCCCATGGCCCTGCGACTTCCTTGCGACGGACTCACCTTCAGTGATGGGCACATCTTCGAGTCCCGCGTATGGTCCTGAGCGGCATTGAGACGCCCGGTTCTTTGTACGTTCTTGCCTCTCCAGGTTGGTGGTGTCGCTCGGCTGCACCTTGCCCACCCTCCCTCGCCTTTGTGGCGGTGGTGCACGATGATTAAAACGCACTCTTCAGTGCTATTCCTCGTTGATGACCTGACGGACGTATATCGTGTACGGCCGTTGGGACTGATATAGCAACTTTTAATTGCATTTTGTATGAGTGCCAATGAGGACCTTGCTTTCAGGTCTCTTCCGCTTGCGCTTTGTTTATCGGGGCGAGTGCCTCGCTCGTCCATGTGCTGACTTGTTCTCGCTTATGTGAGTCATCTTGGCTGTTTCTGGCTTCCAGTGCTTCCGCGGTTGTCATGTCGCTCGATTGTCTCACCGTTGTGCATCACGCGCGCAGGTGGACCTGTCTGCGGTCCTTGCCTTGTCCCCCCGATAGAAACCCTATGGTTTGTAAAGAGCAGGGCCTGGCCTTGATTGTCATCTTCTCGTTGCATCCGGTTGCAGTGTGACGGCCGAGGCAGTCGCAAGCCCAACTGGAAGGCGCTGCCGACTAAGGGCCGCAGCATTTCTCATGGCGACTGCATGGGCACGATGTTTCGTCAACATCGCCACACTCCACTGCCGCGTACGCCCGCCATCTCGCTTTCTTGCGCGCGAACGCTTGCTAGATAAGAACATGTGCATTGGAGTCCTTCCTCAAGCGGAAGAACAGCGCACAGTTGAAAGCAATAGGCTTCGGTACTGAGCGGCTTCACATGGAGATGCGAAGCACAAAAACACAAGAGTAATCACCGTCTGTACAGAAAAGGGGAGCAAGCATGTACGCCAAAAGGGAGATGAGAGACGATATCAAGCAAGAAACAAACATACAACACAGGCAATGCGAGACCGGGCCTATGCAGCAACCGGTACACTGGCACTGCCCGGAGTGGTTGCCACCGTTGTCACTGACACACCCGCCAGCTGCTGCGCCTTGTCGTCAATGTCGTCTTCGCCCATGAGCAAGGCCGCCAAGTCACGCAGATTGGTCGTGTCCGCGTCGGCCTGGTCCGCTTCCGCCGCAATTTGCCCGCCCTTGATGACGAGGTCGTTGATGCGCTCCTTCTGCAGCGCGCGACTGCGAATGCGGTCTTCAATGGTGCCCCGCGCCAGCAGGCGGTAGACGGTGACAGGGCGCTCCTGGCCCAGCCGGTGAGCGCGGTCCATCGCCTGCGAGTCGACCGTCGGGTTCCAGTCCGAGTCGAAAAAGATGACTGTGTCAGCAGCCGTGAGGTTGATGCCCACCCCACCCGCACGCGTCGACAGAAGGAAGACAAAGAGGTCGTCGTCTGTTTGCCACTCTGCCACCATGTCGCGCCGATCTGCGAGCGCGGACTGGCCGTCCAGCCGCACATACTTGAAGCCGGTCGTCTGCACGTAGTTCTCCAGGATGTCCATGACCTTGGTGAACTGTGAGTAGACGAGCACCTTGTGGCCTTCCCGTTTGAGTCGGCGGAGAAGTGCGTCAAGCACCTGCATCTTGCCCGAGTCGGCCACCAGGCGGCCGCGGTCAGGCATGGAGATGGAGGAAGTGCCGACGGCGCCTCCATAGTTGCCCGACAGACCCCGCCACAGGGCGTAGTTCTCGGCCACGGACACGCCGCTGTCGACGGGAGGCGCGGGGTAGGCCGACGCCTCAGCCGCGCGGAGCGCGGCCGCGTGCGACGCGTCTCCGGGAACGAACGCATGAGCTGGCGGGGCTGTCGCGGCAGGTACATGTATCCGTGTGACTCGCAGCAGGCGTGTGTGCACCTCGACCATCTGGGCCGGAGACTCATGGCCGGGGAGTAGGATCGGCGCGAGACCCCCGCCCCCCGCTCCGCGCGTGCCCCGCATCGGTAGCAGCAACCGCCGGTGGGGCACGTCCAGTGGGTTCTCCCCACTCGACACGCCCTCGTCATCCGATGACCCGTACACCGTGCGCAGGCGATCCAGGCCTTCAACCACACCCGCAGAGATCCGGTGCCACCCATACACGGGCGCAAGCACGCCTGCAATCGCGAATATCTCGGTGGGTGAGAGGCCCCCGGCCAGCCGCAGAGCAGACAAAGAGCCGCCGGGCACGGGCGTCGCGGGCGACTCCGTCTTGGCCGGTGGGAACCACTGCTTGGTCAACCGCGCCGGCGTGAGGGGCCCGCAAGTGACCACGCATGCCTTCTGGCGCTCGGCCTCAGCGAGGGCGAGGCACTGCTGTACCAAAGACGGATAGGAGAGCGACAGCGCCGACTCCCGCACAAGCGTCACCATCTGCGGCGGAGGCGGCCCGTCCGACTTGTTCGTCAGCACAGCCGGCGGCAGCGGCGAGATAGAGGGCGGGGGTGACCGCTGGAACTGCAGCGGCGCCGTCGGTGTACGTCGTTGGAACGTCTCTGGATGGTTGCACACCTTGCGCAGCTGCATGATGATGTTCATGAGTTGCCCCTTCTCCGACGCGTCTGCCGTCCCGCCGCCACCGCCCGAGTTAACGCCAAGCGTACGGCGGAGCTCCTCAACAGAGATGTTGGCCTTGATTCCCGCGTACAGCTTGCGCTGGCGGGGTGTCAGGTCGCAGTGCACTACCAGCTCCGTCTTGGGCGGCATCTCGTTCTCCACATCACGTTTGACGCGGCGCAGCATGAATGGGTCCAGAAGCGTCCGCAGCCGCGCGAGTGTAGTAGAGTCCAGCATTGACGAGGCATTCTTGGCGTGCCCCTCAATGTCTTTGGCAAACCAGTCCGCAAACTCCGTGTGGGAGTCAAAGACGGTGGGCATGATGAAGTGCAGCAGCGACCACAGCTCCGACATCTTGTTCTGCAGCGGTGTCCCCGTCAGAAGCAGTCGGTTGCGGCACGGGAAGTTGAGCAACGCCTTCCAACGCGCGGACGCCGAGTTCTTGATCGCCTGCGCCTCGTCGAGAACCACGTGCTGCCACTTGACGCGCGGGAAATGTGTTTGGTCGGTCATGAGCGTCTCATACGAAGTGACGCACACGTGAAACTCCGAGTCTCGCCGGTACATACGCTTCTGCGACCAGTGCTTCCGAAGCTCTTGCCGGTCGGCCTTGGAGCCCCAGTAGGGGAGCACACGCAGCGACGGGCAAAACTTGCCAACCTCCTGCTGCCAGTTGTGCAGCGTGGCCTTAGGCGTGACCACAAGGAACGGGCCCCAGTTGTTCTCCGCCTCGGCCAAGTACGCCAGGAAGGAAATCGTCTGCACCGTCTTGCCAAGCCCCATCTCGTCGGCCAAAATCCCGTTGATGCCTTGGTCGTACAGGGAGACGAGCCACGACAGGCCGCGAAGCTGATAACCCTTCATCTTGCCCAAGAGGATAGAGGGCTGTTTCACCGCGGCCACTTGCTTGTTGTCCGACCCCGCCAAAGACATGGCAGCTGCCGCCGCTTCCGCCGCGGCCGCTTCGACCGCAGCCGCAGACGCAGGTGTGTGACCCTCGGTTGCCGCTGGCGTCACCCCGTCCATCGCGTTGGCCGCCGTTGGTGCAGCCAGCCCGCCCTCGTCATCTGCATGACGCGCCTCGTCCGCCGCCCGGTCAGCTGCGGCCGTGTCGGAGATGGACCGTTGCCGCACCGTCTCGTTGTCAAACTGTGCTAGCTTGGCGCGGTGGGCCACCAGCAGCTCAGCAGCAGCGGCTTCAGACTTGCGTCGTAGCTCCGCATCGTCCTCCGTGCCAGTGATCGAGTCCATGGTCGCGTCTACACCTGGAGCAGCGACCGCAGTTCCACTGGACGCGGAAGCAGCCCCAGCCTTATCGGCGGCGGCGGCAGCAGATGTCGCCTGCGCCTTGGCTTGAAGAAAGGACGAGAAGGCTTCGCTCTGGCCAAGCAGGAAGCGGAGCTTATTCTTCTGCCGTTGCTCTTCCCGTAGTTCGTCCTCCCGAGTACGCAGCGCCTCCGTCTCGGCCGCCAATCGCCGACGCTCCTCCACACGCTCCCGCTCCTCCCGACGCCAGTACGTTAACACGTCCTTGAGCAGTCGTCGCGATCGCCGGTTGGCGTCGTCAGCGGCCCGCACAGACCGCAGGCTTCGTTTGCGCGCCTCCCGTGCACACGCAGCCGACACGCCACGTGACAGCTTTTGAAGCGTCGTCGTGACCTGGCCGTGCGCGCGAACGGCCTTGACGACGTCCGTCTTCACAAATGTGTGCCAGGCGTTCCGGTCCTTTTTCCACCGGATATCGTCCTCTGGTCGTGGCTCGGCAGCAGCCGCTGCCTCCAGCGTCATCCCAGGAGACTGGTCTCGTCCCATGGTGAGCTCGTCGTCGTCACCTGCATCCCCAATAAACGAGGAAGAGGGTCGACCCGGCAGACTCAAACGGCCGGCCACGTCAGCGGGGTCCAGGTCGGTGGCGGTGGCGGCCTTCGCAGCCATTTGAGCTGCCTTCTTTGCCACCGACCGAGCCGCTGCGCCCGAGAGGGGACGAGATGGCCCAGCCAACTGCGCCCCAGGCCGCAGCAGCAAGCGCTGCTTGCCTGACAGCGATACAGGAGGAAATGCAGACCCGCGGTTACCCGACCCCAACTGCGGTGACGTGATGCCGATGTGCGCTTGACTGGGACTGCTCATCACGTAGCGGCTCTTCTTCACTGGCGGCCGACGGCGGAGAACCACCGAACCCCGTTCACCGCCAACGGCCTTCTCCTTGCGGGAAGAGCGGAACTTGTTCTCGGAACGGTCCAGCGCACGGTCCATCGCCCGACACGTTGGATCTAGCTCGTATGGCAGTGGAATAGCCAGCCGCACACCACGCACCGTGATGCACCGGTTGTCATTGGGATCGTCTTCAGCCACCCACTCGGCGGGCAAGGCGCGGTCCGCCAGGGTTGGCACCAGCCGAGCCAGTTGCAAAGCACCCGCGTGCAAGATGGGCGCCGCCCACAGCAGGCCCCGACCAGGCCGCCTCACCGGCGGGGCGGGCGCGGCATCAAACTCGCCGGACGCCGGCGGGATAGCACCGTCACGTGGGGGGATGAGCGCCGGGTCGTCGTCCACCTCCTCCACTGGCGGCGGACCACCGCGCACTCGCGGCCGCCGCCGGCTGCGGCCGCCAGACCGCCGACGCCCAGGCGAACCGCTGCTACCCGAGCTATCCTCGTCGTCGCTGTCAGATGACCGGCTCGCGTAGCGACGAGTGGGGATCTTGGGCGCCAGGGCTTCGGGCACATCCGCTGGTACCAGATCCTTGACGCTCGTAAAGCCCGGGGGGGGCTTCGCCGTCGCATCATCGTCCGAGTTGGTCTCCCCCCCAGCACGTCCTTCCGGTTCTTCCTCCTCGGTAGATGACACGGCCCACTTGCCGCGCTTCTTCCCTGCCGCTGACGGCGCCCCCTTGGCCCGACGGTCAGATCCACCGGCGCCCCTGCCTGCCAACCGACCAGCCGACACCCGCGGCGACGAGGGAGCCTCCTCAGCGCGTTCCGTGCGCTCCGCGTAGACACCAGGACCGGGCTTAGCCTCTTGATGCGCCTTCCAGGACGGTCGCACGGACCGCTGCTTAGGAACTTCCACCCGCGTTGACGCCGCCGCCGGCGTACGAGCAGAGCGGCTCTTTTTCTTGGGCACATCACGGCCACTATCCAGCTCCGATGCCGACCGACGTCGAGCAAGCGGCTTGACGTCATCGTACACAGGCGGAGCCGGCTCGGCTTCCACCTCGTCCACCAGTTCCTCGCACGCATCACGCGCGTAGCGCCCGTCCCGCCCACCGACACGACCATCGTGCAGGCCGCGTCCGACCCGACTGTCGCGCGCATCCTCGCCGCGTGCATCCCGGCCGTCGTACCCATCGTCCGCCTGGTCGCCCATCGCAAATCGCTCATCTCGGACGTGCGGCACGTCGCCGTGTTCTCGAGCCAACCGCCCGTCACGAACATCACGGCCGTCACGAATATCACGGCCGTTACGGCCATCACGGCCGTTCCGACCTTCGCGCACGTCACGACCGTCATGACCTTCCCACTTGTCACCGCCGTACTCATCCCATTGATGATCGCGATTGGACGGCTTGGTAGGGCGGCTGCGAGCGTCGCCGCCGCTGCTGCCGCCACCGCTGCCGTCAGCACCACGGGCACGGCCAAGGCCCTTGCTCTCCAAGTCCGACTCGCTCTGTCGCCGCCGGTAGACGCGTTCGTCCTCGTCGTCCGACCCGCGCCGCCGGCTGCCGTGCTGCCCCGAGCCCGCGACGGCACTGCCACCTTCGCTGTCGCTCTGGCGGCGGCGACTGCCGTGCGACGGCCGGTACTCGTCGGCACGCGAGGAAGTGGTGATGTATCCACGTGGTCGCCGAGGATACGCGTCCGGCCCGTCACGTGGGTCCTCCTCTTCGGCAACTCCGCTGCCGCGGTAGGCCGCTTCGACCTGGCCTGGCGAGTATTCCATCGCCTCCATGCCACCGCTGTTACCACCGCGGTAGTACACGTCTTGGGGAGGCGGATGGCTCACCCGCGGGCGCCCTCCATCTACACGGTACGCAGTTGCTGACGAGTGCGGTGGCGGTGGTGGCGGTGGTGGCGGTGGGGGTGGGGGCGGCGGCGGGATGGGCAATTGTGCGGCACCCGCCGGAGGCCCGTCGGGACGACCATAGAACTGCGCACGAGAGGGGTGTCCAGGATGACCCCCATGGGCCGAACCCCATCCATGTGGCCCAGACCCAGGGGGTGCCGACAGCGGCGGTGGCGGCTCCCCGTAAACGCCACTCCGAGCGGAAACGGTCGATAGCGGCGGCAGCAGCGGCCTTGGCATTCCATTCCCATACCCACCCTCAGCCATTGATGGGTGAACGGCGCCGTACGGAGACGACCCAAGCCCCCGCTCCAATCCGCCAGCCTCCCGACGGGATAAGGATAGATGCGTTGGGTGGCGAGCGCCCTGCTGGGGGCCAATCCCCCGCAGCAGCTGCGGCGACGGGTAGGAGCGCTGGGCGCTCGGGGGCGGGGGAGGCGGCGGCGGCAGCATGGACTGCGTGGGAGGGCCCATTTCGCTGTAGGGCGCGGCAGCCCCGGGTGACGTGCCCGCCTCGCCGTGTCGCCGAGCGTCGTGGTGTATCGGCCGCCCGTAGACGGGGCCCTCGGGCGGTCCGTGACTGTGCCCGAGACCCCGCCCGTACCCGTACGTCGGCGGCCCCGGCATGGATGGCAGGGGCGCAACCGACGAGAAGCGGCCGCGGGGAGGAGGCAGCGGCGGCTCCCCTCCGCCACTGCCACGAGCGCCCGAGCGGCTCGGCTCACGATGGCCACCGCCGCCACCGTCCCCCATCGATGGGGACACGTCCGCACGGTGGCTACGACGCGAGGGTGGCACTATGGGTGGGCCCGAAAGCAAGTCATCCATGTTCATCGGCTACGAAGGGGGAGTACGACTGCACCGCCCCCCTTGCACGCAAGACCGATCGCCGTCCGTGCGCGCGCCGTGAACTGCAGAGGGCCACCTGCCGGAGGATGGAGAGCACAACCACATCCGTATGCAACGGCAAGTGGGCGCGCGGTTCCAACCTGGGAGACGGATCGGCGCCGCAATCGCGCAGCCCCAAGCGCCCCGCACACTCACGACGCACCGCAAAGGAGGTGGTCGAGCGAGGGGACCTCCCACCACGCGGGAAGCGCAACGAGAAACGTGCTGTGGCGGAGGACGCCCCACCGCAACAAGCCGGTACACAAAAGGAGCACGGCTGCACGGACGACGGCGAGGGCGGGGTGCTGGGGCGGGGGGGCGAGCCGTGGCGGCGGGGGTGGGGTGTGGCGGTGGCGGAAGGGAGCCGAACACCAAAGAGGGGGGGGGCGAAACCAGCGGCGTGGGAGGGGCGCTCCGACGGCGGCGACACCGAGTGCGCGTCGCGGCAACCGCAGCGCCCGTCCTCCAGCGCCGACGGCGGGTGAGGGAGCGAGCGGCCGTCGCGCCGCAACGGTGGGCCGTGCCGGGCCAGACCCCCGCCGCGCAACACGACGCGGGCAGGCCGGGCAAGCACTCGGCACACGCCGGGGCGGCGGGGCGCTCCCCCGCTCACGGCGGGCCAGTTCGGCGCCAGCACGTCAGGTGCAGGGTGCCCGGGGGGGTGGGTGCCACCATGGCCGGCCGGCCGCGCGCTGCACCTGGTCGCGGGGGGGCGCGACGTGCAGGGCGGGGGGGCGCTGGCGACCCCTGTCCGCGCGCGCTCCCCGCCACCGCAGCGAACCACCGTCCCCCCCCCCGGCCACACCTCCGTCGGGGCGCGTGCGCGGCCGCCAAATGGGCAGGCGGGGCGGCGGGACCCTCGCCCCCCCCCGCGTCCCCGTCCTCCCCACACACACACACACCCCCACCGCACGTCGGCCGCGCGGCCGTGGCAGGGGGTGGCGGGTCACCCGCCGGCAGCGACGCGGGAGGCGGCTCGACACACGGTGGGGAGGGGTGGCGGCCCGAGGTGGCTGCGGCCCACAACTTGTCACCCCCCCCCCCCCCCCCCCCCCCCCCCCCCCCCCCCCCCCCCCCGCCCCCCCCCCCCCCCCCGCCGCTCGACCGGCGGCAGCACCCCCCCCTGTGGCGACCCGTTGGGGGCCGCCCCCGGCCACGCTCGCGCGCGCCACCAACGGGCCGCCCGACCCCCGCCGCCGCCACCACCCCCGCCACGCCGGCAAACGCTGCGCGTGGCCGACGCGGAGGGGCGTCTCGGCCGCGCGGGAGGCGCGGCCGACGGGGGTGGCCGCGTCGGCGAGGCCGAACCCGACCGCCCCGCCGCGTCCAGCTGGGACCCGATTGGCCGCTGGGGGCCTCCGCGCAGGGGCTTGCGCCGCCGCTGAGGCTGGAGGGCGGCACCGGGGCGGTCGACGGGCACGCCACCGCCGCCGAGGGGCTGTCCACGTGCTTGGCCTGGTTGGTGGGAGGCAGGCGTTTGGTCGTGGCGCGACCAAGCGCGCGAACCAGAGGGCCCGAGGCCCATCTCCCAATCCAGCACTTGACTATTATAGAAAAATGAAGTTGTGAGATGCTCTGAGCGGCTGTGCACCACACACAAGGAAGGAGCCCTGACTTAATCCCCCAAATTTTGAAGGTCTTGTGGCCCGGGTGTGGGCAGCTGGGGCCACACATGATGCGCTGGACCCGTCAGCACGACGGTGGGCACAGCACATGGCCCAGGCACGCGCGGACAAAAAATCTGCCTCTGCGACCTTCTGGAGGACCGATCAAATCCAAAACGCTCTCACGCCCAGACTTGGCGCCAACCCCTCTGTCAGGCGTGAGTCTTGCACGATGTCGATTGGTCAGCTCCACGTGTGTAACTGTGGCATGTCAAGCGGCTGTTAGTAATTGAAAGAGACAGCCGTGATTTACATGTACTCAGTCACGTGATCCCAGCTCCGAAAAGATCTTTCAATCCTTGTTGTTGCTTCAGAACTCCAGTTGCGGGGCGGACGCAGTACCCTACAAGTAGGGCGGAAACCCCCCCAACCTCTGTAGGAGCGAGCGACACCAGGACCTGGGCACGGCGAACACACCCGGGTTTGGACAAACACAAGCTCTGGTGTCACAAACCGGGAGTACCCTCGGTCTGGTGTCACGAACCGGGGGTCCCCCGGTCTGGCGTCATGGACCGGGGTATTGATACCAGAGCATGTGTTTGTGGTGCCACACGGCTTGGCCCAAACAACAATGCCATGCAGCGCCGCGTGGTGGCGTCTCAGACTCGGCACCACATCAAGGATAGCGCGTCTCGGACCGGGCGACTCCCCCCGTCTTGTTTGTTCGATTGCACGGCGGGTCGCGGACGCCCGCACCGATCCCCCCCGCCAATGGCATGCAGACAACGCAGGTCCAGATAGGTGCTGACACAAGCAAGCAGAGCAGGCGCCGCAAACGACGGGGCGCCCACGACGGCGCCGTGGTGCCCCCACGAGCCCCTTCCCACCACTCCCCGTCCCACGCCGCACCTGGCGTGCGGCCCGCCCCGGCAGGCCCCGAGCGGCGACGCGCGCGTCACGGCCGCCCATCCTCCCCGCGGCTCCGCACCCAGTCCGCCCTCCCCGACTGGCGGCCCGGTAGCGCCGCGGCTTCTGCCCCCCCCCCCCCCCCCCCCCCCCCCCCCCCCCCCCCCCCCCCCCCCCCCCCCCCCCCCCCCCCCCCCCCCCC
>ENA-ORXT01002171-ORXT01002171.1-marine-metagenome-genome-assembly--contig:-NODE-2171-length-24197-cov-158.920191_pt1 | contig 24197 bp, 23 predicted proteins | sample MGYA00237868_ERZ511482 | MGnify/ENA metagenome assembly ERZ511482
GAATAACTCGATCAAATGATGATCAAGTATACCGAAGAAAAATTGATTTGGAATTTTTTAAACCAGTAAATCTATTTCTTTCTGGTATAATACTCAATGCTATTTTCCTACCGATAGCTATAGGTATAAAATAGCATTGGTATAAGTAGACCATTATGATTGATATAATCCAATAAGCTTTTCTTTTTCCGCAAAAGCCAATCTTGATGCATAATAAATCTCAGCTAATGTTAATTTTGATTTACTCTTCTCTTAGATAACATGGGGTAACAGGACTTATTCTTATTTCAGGTATATAGAAGTTTTAAGACATTATTTAATTGTTGTCTTTCTTTCGGTTAAGGCTTCTTTAAAACATCATGAATCTGTATTCTGGAGGTATCTTCAATAGAGTGTATTTTAATGTGTCTCATTTTTTTACCTGAGCCTTACATGACTCCATGAGGGTCTGCTAAAATAGAACCTTGGAAAAAGCCTGATTTAGTTTACTTATCATACTAAGTATCAGTTCTCTTTTTCTATTTAATATCTCACTTGCCCTGCTTTTATGGCTAATAATCTTAGCTAAGTCATTCTGAGTCATTCCCATTTGTTCCATTCTGAATCTAATTGCCTCAGTTGAGTTAGAAGGTCGAATTGGATAATTGCTATCTCTATAATCTTCAATTACCATTTCCAATATTTCTAATTCATCGCCATCTTTTGTTTCAGGTTCTGCGATAAATATTCTTTTCTAAGCCTTTAAGCGCTAGCTCGTAGTCTGTTATTAATTTAATCGGCTTTATTTTCATTTTTAATTTTTTGTTGGATCAATTTTTCAAATTCTGGATGTGTTCCGATAAACCTTACATAGACCATTTGATACTAATCATTTACTATAACACCAGCCGATAGTGGTTTCCCTTAATGTTAGAATTTACTCGGTTTTTTGATATTAGTTTTGAGTTTGGAAATTCATTCTTTACAAAATTGGAATATGGCCAGACATCTTCTTCTGCCTCTTGAAACCAAGATTTCAATTGCTCCTCTAAATCCGGTAGAATTAACGGTCAAGTTCTCAACTCAACAGTAAGCTTAAAAAATTTTTAGTTTCTACATTAGATATAAAAATCAAAGGCATCAACTTATACATCATCTAATCCAAAAATCGAAACTGCATAATATAGAAATTCACATGTTTTCTTTGGGCACCGCTATGTCCTACAAGACCAAAAATGCAGCTTCGCTGACATCTTCAGCCTTTTATATTACTTGTAGTGCATTTTCTGCAATATCGGGTGTCAAGAGTCCTGAAGTTTAGTAGTTTTAAATTTCTATGTGTCAATACTTGTATAAAAATTCTAAAAACTTACTACCAATAGTCCTTATTACTATGGGCTTCATAAATAGTTCTTTTTCGCAGGATATTTCTCTAAAACTAATTACTGAAAATTTTAGCAATGCAACATGTAAGACTATTCTGGATCAAATTCAAGTAAATTATCAAATACGTTTTTTCTATAAAGAAGAAGAATTACCCACTCATCAGATAGAGGCAAATTTCTTTGAGCAGCCTATTGAAAAGGTGTTAGACAAGCTTCTATCAGGCTCTTCGCTAGGGTATTTTAGATACAGGAATAATGGAATAGTGATACTTCCACTTGTAGAACTGGAGACCGATTACTCTATAGCATATTACATGGCAATAGATAAGATGAGCAATGAGGAAGATGTGAAAAACAACTCTCAAGAACAACTTATTTCTATAGGAGATATTGCCAATTTGGATAATTCTGGTTCTGCTATTGTACAAGGTATCATACTAGATAATGAAACCAATGTACCCATCATAGGGGCTACAGTCAGATGGGCAAATACTCAAATTGCTGCTGTAACGGAGGTCGATGGAACGTTTAAGACTATAATACCTTCTGGTACGCAAGAAATATTGGTGGAATATATAGGCTATCAAAGTCTTATCCAGCTCTATAATATTAAAGGGAGTGGAAACATAGAATTGCGATTGGAGAAAGAAGCCTATGGTTTAGATGAAGTGGTTATCACTGCGCAAGCTGCAAATGCCAATGTAGAAACAGCACAATTAGGTATAGCTACAATCAGTGTTCAAGAAATAGAAAAGCTACCAGCATTCATGGGCGAAGCGGATGTCCTAAAAAGTTTGCTTTTAGTACCAGGGGTAAGCTCTATTGGAGAGGGTTCAGCTGGCTTTACTGTACGCGGTGGTGAAGTGGACCAAAATCTCGTCATGCAGGATGAAGCTTTCATTTTTAACTCCTCGCATGCACTGGGATTTTTTAGTGCCTTTAATTCTGATATGGTAAGTACAGTAGATCTGTATAAAGGCAACATCCCCTCCAAGTATGGAGGGAGGCTTGCGTCTGTCATGCATGTAAAATTGAGGAACGGAAATAATAAAAGATGGAGGATGAAGGGCGGTGTAGGACCTATTTCCAGCAGATTGGGAATGGATGGACCTATTGGGAAAAAGACAACCATCAATAGTGGCATAAGGCTTTCGCATACAGACTGGGTGCTACAAAGGATCAATGTTCCAGAGATAAAGAGAAGCTCTGCCTCTTTCTATGATACGAATCTGAGAATCAACACAAAGTTTAATCAAAAAAACAACTTAACTTTTTCAGGATATTATTCTTCGGATGAATTCCTGTATAACAACGAATTCGGATTTGATTATTCGACATTCATCGGTAGCCTCTCTTATAACACAACCTTCTCGAACGATAAGCTAAACAAGCTAGATCTAGTGTACAGTAAGTACAATAGTGGTCAGTCTTTACTATCAGGAGTCAGAGGCTCAGAGATTAGAAGCAATATTAATTATATAAAGCTGAAGGATGCATTCTCTTATACGGGGAATGATGGCTTTATGGTAGATGTGGGTGGATCTGGTATCTTATATTTCATGCAACAAGGTATTCAGACTGCACTAGGTGATTTGAGTACTGTTGAGGACAGATCGCTTGAAGATGAGAAAGGCTTAGAAGCTGCAGCATTCACTAATATAGAAATCCCACTTGGAAAAGCTTTACTAATCTCAGGTGGAATAAGGTTGAGCTATTATCAATACCTCGGACCAAAAAGTGTATATCAGTACGAAAACGCCGATGCACCCATTGAGGCAGAACAAGTTGAGGTCAAGCAGTATACGAATGGCCAAGTCATCGCTTCATACTTTACTCCAGAGCCAAGGCTAGCCCTAAGACTCAAGCTGTCAGATAATGCCTCCCTTAAATCAGGATACAGCAGAACATCGCAGTACATAAATCAAATATTCAACTCTGATTCCCCTACTCCCAGTTCTCAGTGGCAGTTATCTACCCAATACATCAAACCACAAAAATCTCATAACTTCTCAATAGGTTATTTCCGTAACTTTGCAGAAAATAATTGGGAAACTTCCATTGAAATATATGGAAGGTATATGGATCAAATATATGACTTTAAAGACTTTGCGGAGCTATTGATGAATGATCATCTTGAGACCGAACTCTTATCAGGTGAGGGAAGGTCATATGGAGCAGAGTTAAGTATAAAGAAGAAACAAGGCAGGTATAATGGGTGGCTTGGTTATACCTACTCCAGAACAGAACGACTCATAGAAGGGATTAATGATGGCAACTACTATCCAAGCAATTCAGATAAACCGCACGTATTATCTCTGGTGCTGAATTATCAACCAAATAAAAGAAAAACATTCACCGTAAACTTTAATTATGGGACAGGAAGACCTACTACTGCTCCCGTAGGAAATTTTAAGACTGAATCTGGACTATTTGTTCCCATCTATACAGAGCGCAACCAACTTAGGATACCAGACTACCATAGAATAGATATCGCTTATACTTTTGGTGAAACTTGGAAGAAAGAAAAGCGATTCAAGAGTAGTTGGACCTTTTCGATTTACAATCTTTACAGTAGGAGAAATGCTTTTTCAGTTTTCTATGACAACACTGGAGCCAGAAAAGCAATTGCAAATAAACTTTCCATCATCGGTTATGCTTTTCCCTCCATAACTTTCAATTTTGAATTCATATGATCAGAAGAATTATAACTTTTATAGTTATCATCACCGTTCTATTCTGTGTTGCATGTGTCGACGAGGTTGATTTTGATGTTCCTAAAGAATTTCAAAATTCAACTGTCATAATAGGTAAAATCGTAAAAGGAAATCCTTCCACTGTTGAAGTATCCATTCAGAAAGTATTTGATTTTACATTCAGAATAGAACAGCTAATAACTGCGAAAAGTGTGAATATCGTGAATGAAGAAGGTGACAAATTAGATGTACCTGTATCAGGAACTGGGCAATTTGAATTGTCAATTGATCCTGACTCCGCATTCAAGGTAGAAGTCGGAAAATCATACAGCTTGGAAGTATTACTATTCGATGGCCAAAGTTTTAAATCTGAACCTGCAAAGCTTATTGGTGCACCAGAGGTAGAAAGTTTTGAGCCTGAGTTAGTCAGCAAGGAAGTACTCGACGATAATAATGAGCCGACGAATCGGACAAGAATTGAATACAAAATATCTACATCTTTGCTTTCAGGTATAGAACAATCCAGAACAAACTTAAGATGGAATTTCTCGCGCACACTGAAATTAACAGATAACTTAGATAATGTATGTTATGCTACAAACTTAGTGGACTTTGACCTCATCCAGCTCATTAATCATAACGATATCGCAGCATCATCACTTAATGACCATTTGGTTCTTGAACAAATACCGTCACCAATATTAGTAGAGGGCCAATATGTATTCGTTATCCAAGAAGCCTTGGATGATGGTGCTCTACAATTTTGGAGGCAAATCAATCAGCTTTCTACTAACAGTGGTACATTTTTCGAACCGCCACCTGGTCAACTGACTACCAATTTCAATAAGACTAATGATATAGATGGTTCCATATTTGGATATTTTTATGCCACAGAGCACGATACTTTAAGTGCCTATGTGGATGGAGAATTTTTCGGTAGCTCTACCAAATATTGCCCTCGCCCTCCTACCGGTGGCCCAATGCCATGTGATGAATGCTGTACTTGTACACAATTCTTTCCCACAGAGAAACCTTCATTTTGGATCAACTAAATTATTTGGTAAAAATTATTGGCAGAATATGCTTGGTATGTCTATTGACTATAGGTTTCTTTAATGTCGCTAGCAGTCAAGTAGAATGTGCAGTCCACTTAGACAAATCATTCTATGTCACAGGCGAACTTATCTGGTACAAGCTCTATTTGCCTCCTACCATGATGGATAATAATGCAGCGATAAAAACTTCTCTTGTAAAAGAGAATGGCAGTACTGTGATAGATCACTTCAATTTTTCAAATGGAGAAACCTATATTACAGGTTATTTCAAACTGCCTATTGATCTTACTTCAGAAGTTTATACTTTAGTTTTTTCAGCTGCTCGCAAAAAGAACGAGCTTGAAGAAATACTAGCAGAGATATTCATTCCAGTCTACAATGACCTTGAAGATGAGGAGCCAGAAGACCTGATGAATGTCAGCGACTTAGAAAGTTATAATCAGGGAGTTACGGAAAATCAAAATTTACTTGTCACCATTATACTTGACAAGGAAGTATACAACACTAGGGAAAAAGTAAATGCCCAAATCGAAGTAAGGGACACTAATGGGAATCCTGTTGTGGCTAATATTTCTGTGTCCGTTGCTGATGCTGAGCTTATAGACCATGACAACAATAGAAATACACTATATCAAGGTAATCCGATACTTCCCGAAGACGATCGAGAACCATTTTTAGAAAATATTTATATCATGGGAAGTTCTTTGAGAACTGATGGAGAGATAAACTCGAATAGAATTATCAGTGTATATGAAAATGGTAAGAACAAACTACAATTCACTTTGCCCGACCCATCTACTGGAAAATTTCTGGTAGAGTTCCCGAAATTTCATAATAAAAAATCCATACAGTTTCTACCTCTTGACTTATCTGACACCGACCTTCAGATAGTCCTTAGAAACGTGAATAAAAAAAGCACTAAAAAACTTTCTTATAGTAAGTCAGTAAGAGATTATCTAAAGTTAAGTCGTCAACGCAAAAAGCTATTTCGACGCTACGCAATTCAGGAAAGCAATATTGAACCAAAGGAGTACAATTCTGAAGCCGTAGCTTTCAAAGCCGCTAAATCATATGACATATCGCGATATACTTCCTTTGAAAATATAGCAAGTTTTCTAACAGAAGTCTCGACTCCGCTAAGGATGAGAAAAAAGAATGGCCTCTTTGAAGGAAATATGTTTATGGATACGGGCAGAAAACATTTAAGTGATTACGCAAAAGATCCGCCTATTTATATTTTGAATGGATATCTGACCAGAAACTCTGATTTTGTGGGTAATCTCAGTATGGATGTAGTCGATAATATCGCTATGATGAATAACCCTATGAGCATTATTAAAGAGTACAGGTTATTTGGCTCAGCTGGAGTAGTAGAATTGAAACTAAAGTCTAATAGTATCAAATTACCAGATTCTGATTTGGACAATGTTTTTAAAATAAGTGGCTTGTTACCAGAAACCGATTTCCCTGTGTTTGATCCTGGTGAAATAGGCCATGATGAATACTTGCCTTTTTTTAGGCCTCAGCTATTTTGGAATGGAAATTTGAAAACTGATAACCATGGTAATTTAACTATTGAATTTTACCAGTCAGATGATGTAAGTACATTTATAATTAATGTAGTGGCCCAAGCTGCAGATGGATCCATCACTCTATCGCAAAATAAATATCGATCAGAGTGGCAATAGTTTTAAAAATCTCATACAAGTAACCCCATAAGCCGTTTTTAAACCATAAATGTCATAATCGGGTGTTAAGTGTTTACTAAAATTTTTCACGATTATATGATTATCATATTCTGTAAATGATTCTCTATTGTCTGATGTTGTCATCGTCACTCGTTATCCACTGGTCATTTGGATACTAATTTAAGTTTATAAATTCAGTTGCATTTAATACTGGAATTATATACCGATGCTATTTTATACCGATAGCTATCAGTAGGAAAATAAATCGAGTATAATACCCGAAAGAAATAAATTTGCTGGATTAAAAAGTTCTAAATCAATTTCTCTTCGGTATACCTCAGCAAAGTAACATCGTTCTTTTAAAGCTCCATCTAAATACCATACGAGCAGTTCTGCTTTGATTCACAATACAAGTAGCCTTGCTTAAGCATCGATGTAACGTGCAACAAAATCAAAATGTCATGGACTGCTACGCAGCAATGACATTTGTTGCTAAGTGTTAGCATCAGTATTTATTTTTCTCCATCTCTTCAATTAGTTCATTTTTGGCCTTAAGTACACTTTCCGATAATTCTCGATATTTTCTTGATATTTGATCTTGGCTCTTTGTCGCAAGAAAAAATAGCTTATTTGCGATTCTATAAATAATTAGTACCATTTTAGAAGATGGATCTATTTTATTCTCTCTTATCCATTTTTCAATAGATAGTCTTGATAGACCACATATTTGATATTCAAAATTTTTCGAATTGAGAGTCTGGATAATCTCTCTTTGTGATTTCATTCTATTGTTAAATTCATTCATATTCTATTCATTAAACTTTTGAACCAAATTTCGATTGAAGGCAACATTTTGATTGCATTGTTTATTTCTTCTTTGGTTATTTCGGAGCCAATTGCTCTGGTTGATATGATTCTTGATTTCCTTAAAGTATTGTATTCCTCTTTTGGAATTTCTAAAGATAGACTATTTAGCATCAGAGCTGAATCTCTTGAAAAATTTATTTGATTCAGCTTTCCCAAGGAATAACAAGATGCGAAATTTCTTATGGCTAAAAACACACATGAAAGGTCATATATTGTTGATAGGCGATTTATGTTAAGTGACAAATTTGAGTCAAGAAATAGATTGTAGAATTTTTGACAATCTTTTTTTATATCATTGTATGTACATGGTTGATTTAGGGAATTAATAAAATTATGGCTGTTCGGAGAAAAGACAAGTTTCGCTTCCTCCCACAAATGCCATGCAAATGGGTTTCCTTCTTGCCATAATTCTTTTAGCCTCTTTTCAGTATACACTGAATATAGCTGCATGTTGAATAAGTGCTTGCCTATTTCACTTTCATGGATGACTGCTAATAGGTCGGCATCTGATAGTTCATCTACTTCCCCCCGACATGTGGAACCAAAAATATAAATATACATCTACCGTTTATTAAATCTCTTGATTAAAATCGCCATAAATAATCCGAATGCAATTAGTCTAACAAAGTAGATGATTGACACATATGAATTACTATATTCATAAGGTTTAGTGATACTCAATAGAACACTTGGCATGTTTTTGAAAGAGGTCCAATAGCTTAAAACAGCGCCTGAATCTCTAAAGCGAAAAACATCATAAAGAGTCATTATGAAAAGTAATATGATTATTGATCTCGCTAACTTCAAGATGCTTTCGCCATTCCCCCAGATGAATTCTAATAGTTTGAATCCTAACCATTGGAAGAATGAATAAAATCTACTCCAACCTTTGTATTTAGTCCGATAATATGATTCATTGGATCTCCACTTTTTATATAAATGAGATTTAGTCGAATCCAATTCAATTTTTATCGCTTTGTTTGCCCCTTCATTGTTCCCAAGAGATGAGAAGTTTGTCCTTAAAGATCTTGCAAATACTCTCTTAAGATTATCGTAAGAAGGACAATTGTTGTCTAATATTTCTTCACTTACATGAGTATTTGAGAATGAAGTAAAATGAAATTGAGATCCTGGAAATTCTGATCCTATCAAGTTAGAATTTATAAATTTACAACCTGTGAAAGTACATGAGTCAAAAACACAATCTCTAAAATAGCAATGGATAAAATGTGTATACTTAAAATCGACTTTAGTAAAGGTTTTTCCTTTAGCACCAACTCTGGTCATTACTTTGTTTGGATAATCATTTGAAACATCTTTACTGAAGAATTTGTCTTCAATATGTTCTCTGTTAACTTCTTCGAGCATTTTTTATTTTTTATTTGATGCTAACGGATCGGTGATACCAGACGGACGACCGTAGGAAGTCTGGCATGGTCATCACTTGTGTGTGCTTGGCGTGATCCGTTATCCGAAAGATAGTAAATATTATAGAGGGTGCAATTCCCCGCAGTATCTGCGGAGCAGGCTCTCATACGCCAGTTTGACAACTGGAAGTATTAGTAAGTCGCAAGGGTGTTGTTGGTGACCATAGATCTTAAGCATGCCAGCCGGCAAAGGCAGATAACCGAGACTACTATAGTCGTTCTAACGAACATTGGCTGATGAGAACTGGAATTTTCGGATAGCCATATTCTAAATTAGAGACTACTCTTAAGTGGCGTTAAGAGCACTTGGGATTACGGGTACTCGAAGCGCCAAGAGGGAGTGGTTCTGACGGAAGTCAGAATCAGAAAGACTAATTGTTTTTCTGAAATGAGTGAAGCCCAATATCAGTTGGGGATGGGAAGGCAGACCCGTACTATACCTCAGGACGGAGCCTTCGGTGCCTTGATCAGATGTACATTTAGTTCATCTGGTCTATAGACTTTATTCAGTTATAGTGTGAGAGGCGCACCGTGGACTTTATTGTTCACGGCCGTCTAGTCGATTAGTGACTGGGCTTCCACTATTTGCCGTTTACCGTTTTTGCCCACTCAATTGCTCCTTTAATTTCTTGCCAATTTTTCGCATTGTATTCACAGTAATAATTTGCTTCTTCTTTGCTACCTATAGAGTATCCACTTGCCTGTATTTTTGATTTTCTATCTAATTTACTGATTACATATTTATTATGTTCAATTGCTTTCTTAAGTAAGGTGATTGACTTTAAGGAGTTCCCCGATTTGATAAATTCATATAGTGCATCATTGAACTTGAAAAATATGCCGCCATCATCTTTATTTACTTTTGAATGTTTTTCATATTTGAGATACTGTTTTGCTTCTAATAAATGTGATGACAGTATATATCTTACTCCTTGATTATCATTTGGATTAAGTTCAAGCAAATATTCTATTAATCGTATTGATTCGTCTATGTTTTCTGAAATATACTCACATTCTGACAAGTTAAAGAGACAAGTCATATATGGTCTTGTTTCGAAAATCATCCAAAAGTGACCTTTGTTTTCTTCTTCATATTTCCCTCCAAATTTCTTCTTTCCAATTTCTATTCCCTTGAGATAGAAATTCTTCGCCTTGTTTAGATTGTTCTGTTGTTCACCTAAGTATTGATAAGCCATAATGCAGTCTTTATCTAACTTAAGCGCTTCTTCAGCTAATTTTATCCCTTTTGTTTTTGTTGATTCATAAGCTTGGTAAACCTTATCTTCAGCCTGTTCACCTGCGTTTAATACATCCTGAGGGAATTCGGGTATTCCTTCTTTTCGGTATTTACTTAAGAACGCTTTTACCTCCTCTTCATTTTTAAAGTTTTGGGTTTCCAATAGCCTTTGCAAATCCCTCATTACTTTTTTCTGCTTCATAGGTTTCTTTTTATATTTTTTAGTCTGCCTTGTCACTGACGGATGATTATATCGATCGTCTATTCGAGGAACGAGGAGATATGATCTGATATAAATTGTGTGTGCCTGGCATGTGCCGCTATCCGAAAGATAGCAAATATTCTAAAGGGTGAAAGTCCCCATAAGTATTTGCGGGGCAGGCTCTTATACGCGAGATTAATGACTCCGATAAGGGGATACAGATTCACTTATCAAACAACTTCTGTGATATGTAAGGGGCAGATAGGAGACTATCACATCCTGTCCCGCATGGCGGAATACGATTCTGTGAGAGTTTAGGGGTGAAATTCCCCTTGCCTACTCGACTACTGTGAGTCATTCCTTATGCCACTTTCTCCCTCGCCTGAATACTAAAATTTATTTCAGCGTTTAATGCATTAAGTACTTTTAATAAAGTACCTATCGTAATATTTGTTGCGTTGTTTTCAAGTTTCGATATATGAGCACGTTGAACGCCAATTAATTTTCCAAGTTGTTCTTGTGTTAATTTCTTATCTTTTCTAAGGCGTTTGATTTCCTCTCGTAGGAGTTCCATTTTTAACTCTTGTTCGAGTTTGTCTCGTTTTGGAGTTCCAACTTTTCCATAGTTTCTCTCAATGAGTTTGTCTAGCGGTGTAGTTTTCATGACTCCTTTTTTAGTTTATAATATTTCGCTTTTATGGCTTCCGCCTTTGTAATTTCTTTTCTCGGAGTTTGATTCTTTTTCTTATCAATTCCGTGAGTTGCAACTATTAACGTTTTGTCTTTACCTGTACCATCCCAAAAGGCGAAAATTCTGTAAAACTTATCTTGGTCTCTTTGTTTGAATTCGAAAATACCTTTTGTATCGTTCAACTTTTTAAACCATTCTCCCTTATACCCATATTCCGTTTTCGTGAATGAAAAGGTGAATTTGTCTTTCATCTTTTGGGAAGTTTATTGAAGTAATCTTCGGCTTTCTTTAGAAAGGTGATTTCAATTTCTTTGTTCATTCACTTAGATAACTAATACAAGATACTAAATGTTTCCTTAAAATGATCTTTTTTCGAAGTGTTCAACTTGATTCACAATAACTTATCTACACATCCCCCCCCCTTCTCATCGTATCTTCACGTTTTCCTCACTCCTTACCTTCACTTCCCTCAAAATAACAGCAATCGATTTTCTCGGCAACATCCCGTCCCGCTGCGAAGTCTGCCAGACAAAGTAGGCTACAATCGTAGCAGCTTGCTTCAGATCTGCTTCGACCAAGTGATCCCAGTCATCCATGTTAGAGTGATGAGTGCGGCTGAAGTAGGCTATAGGCTCTTGGATAAACTGGAACCCAGGGATGCCTACGCCATCAAATGGTAGATGGTCAGTTCCACCCGCATTATTCAGCGTGACAGTAGATGCATCTAGATCATTGAATGGAGCTAACCACTCTCTGAAGATGGGTGCCACATCATGATTGTCCTGTAGGTAAATGCCTCTGATTTTTCCAGTACCATTGTCTAAATTGTAGTAGGCACTGACTTTTTTCTGATCAGGCTTGAGCGACTGAGGCGTCCAGCCATCTTCGCCAAATGCGGCATAGTGCTCACCGAAATCCCTTGTATTCTCCTCTACCAAAGGCTGACAGGTAGAATAGGGGAACTGTTATTCACTTGTGTAAAAAACCGATAGGATATTACCTTATATACCATTGCTCAGAGTCTGATGGTATCTAAGCGAACATTCATTTTTTGATTTATTATATCCTTGTTTACGTTTCCAATTTTAATATGAATCACTCATTGATATGAGTTTCTCCGCAGCCTATCGGCGATCCTGGAGGCATGTCTTGCGCTTCTGGCCACTTGTAGTCCTCAGGATTGGCTATTGCTCTATTGACCATATGATTGAGGTGCATTGATTTTGCATCGCTGCCAGTCATGCTTCCATATTTTTGATTGATAAAGAATAATGCTTGAGCCGCAACTTGCTGATTGATCTTAGCATCGAGTGCCAGCTTCAGTAAGTGATTGACGAAGATGGTTTCTGTGGATTGATTGAGCTGATTAGCATAGTCATCTGCTCCTTTTTTACCCACTGCTTTTTGAATCGTCGATAGATAGTCTTGTAGCTTCATCTGATCAGTATGACGATTACTGAACTGTTGGATTCTGGAGAGCCGCTGAGGATTGAGCATGAACTCCAATATGTAATTCGCATAACTTTCAGAAGCTGCGATCGGATCAAAGGTCATACCCGTCTGACTTTTAAATGATTCTCTGGACTTCGAGTAGCCATAAGCTGCAGGCGGTATGATATTGATGATGTGATCTGGGACCTTAAGTGCTTCGGGACTGAGGGTAGCGAGTAGACTACTAAGTGCTTTTTTCTGAGTGTTGCCGCTAACAGGCTTGACGGTATGCGGAAGCGCATCACCTTTCACAGTATAACTATAGTATTGCCCTCCGAGGAGCTTAGTCACTGCTTCAGCTTGGTACCTGTGATAATAATATAAAGGCACGAGCAGTTTTTCTAATTCAGAATGTGGCGTCCCATCAGTGATGGTATTTTCTCCAAAATCGGCTAAGGCTGCTTTTCTCACTTCCATCATTCTATCCAGCTCGCTGACGACATCTGCGCCATTATCCCATAAGTGCGCAAGAGGATGTGCTCCACCTGCTGGTCGAGCATCTCTGTCAGCGATGAACTTCAGTCCTTTCTCTTGTGCTTCCTTAATTAAGTTGGCTAATCCTGCTGCCTCTTCTTCTGGAGAATTGTATTGCGTGTATCCATATTGAATGGTGTATTTATCCCATTCACCTATTTTATCATCGTATGCTTTCTTCAAGTTCATGCCTGTTCCTTCCTTTAGGATCATAGGCTGAGGATAGTCCATGACTGAAGCTCTGTCATTATAAGAAGAGGCAAAATTATGAGTGAGGCCCAGCGTATGGCCGACTTCATGAGCGGCTAATTGATTTAATCTTGCCAGCGCTAAACCTTGCATGCGACTGTGATTTTTATTGTCATTCCCATAGGGAGAAAGTAGGGCCTGAGTGATCATAAAGTCCTGTCTGACTCTCAGAGAGCCAAGAGATACATGACCCTTGATGATCTCACCTGTGCGTGGGTCTCTGACTGAAGATCCATATGACCAGCCTCTGGTACTTCGATGAATCCACTGGATCATATTATACCTCACATCTAGTGGGTCAGCTCCTTCAGGTAAGTCTCTGACTTGGAATGTGCCTGGGGCAAAACCTGCCGCCTGATAAGCCTGATCCCACCATCTGGCACCATTCATAAGGGCTGACTTTACTGGCTCCGGACAGCCTGCATCAATGTAATAGATGATTGGCTCTACTGCTTCGCTGATGGCAGCTTTGGGATTTTTCTTGATGAGTCTGTGTCTGTTGATGTATCTTTTTTCTATGGGGTCAGCGATGGGTGTCGCATAGTCATAATAGCTGGTCTGCCCATATGCAGAGAAGGGGTGAAAGACTCTCGGCTGATACTGATCATCTGGCAGCTCTATGAAGGAATGATGCTGACGCACGGTGAGATGGTTTGCATTAGGTGCGACCGTTTTAACGTATTTGCCTGATGGCTCCCCGACGAATGTCAGGATATTTTCGAATTCAGAATTCTGCGGGAAGTTCTTCGTTCTTGCTTCCCAGATGGCGGACATATCTTTATTGAGCTTATAGGTCCCTTCTTTAGATTTTTTTAATCTGCCACTGACATTATGTGCATCTCGCAGGATGAATGATGAGATGTCTATAGCATAGTCTGGTCCTTTCTGCTCTTTCAGATCAAATCCCCACAAGACTGATTCTGCAAACGCTTCTTTCACTGCAAGAACTTCGAGCTCGTTATCACTGATGGCGCGGTATCTCTGATTGGGCTCTATGAGTAGGAGTTTATTTCCAGCTTTGATGAATTTCACAATTTGAGTACCACCGAGCTGACCCCTGTCCAGTCCGATGTCATTGGATCCAAGTCCAGCAGCAAGAGAATTCACATAGAGAAATTCAAAATCTACTTTGTCTGCAGGGACGTGGAGTTGTATTTTTCCATCATTCTTGATTTCGAAATCGAAGAAGCCTTTTTGAACTTGGCTGTGCAGGCCCATAGATATTATCATGCAAAGCAAAAGAGAGAACAGTCTAATCATGTCAATGTATTAATTAATGTAATTCCATAAATATCGTGAATTACCAGCGAAAAATATGCATTTGCTTCTCCAATACGAAGATGTCATGATGATAGACAAAGGCCCTTAGCTATTTCGAGACCGAATTAATCTGATCCAATAAAAGCCTAATACTAATAAGATTAACAATATTCCAAGGGACTCTCTGACCATCTCTACATATGGGGATTCAGCTTTCATGCTTCCCGTAATAGATGGCATACCATCCTTGGTCCAATGAAAGATGTGAGGGGTATAGCTGAAAAATGTGCCTAAAGAAATCAAAGCGCCAATCGAAATCGGAATCATCGAGCGATCAGTGAACTGATATAATAAGATGCAGACGGCGACATAAGTATAAGCGATGATCCACAACAGAGGGTCAGGATCATTGTATTGGAAATAAGCGAATAAGATGAAAACGGATGCTAATAAAAGATTTAAGTATTTTTTCATGTATATAGAATTAACAGTGGGATATCTGACTGTAAATTAGATATTTTAATTTACCACTTTACTAATCATCCTGAACTCTCAAAATCCCATAGAGCTATAAAATTATATTGATCACAGATAGCAATTATAGGATGGGGTAGTCATTTGATAAGTGCTGTAGGTAAGTTGCACCTACGAATTAGTATTCTGCTATAAACATAGCCTACTTGAACCATAGACTTTTTTTAGCCACCATTGTTTATTTAGTCGTCTGTGAAGTTAGGGGTATTGAAAAGGGAGCGTAGGATCAGAAAAGAGGATATTGATTCGCAGGTGCAAGCTATGAATAGCGCAACATAGCATGGAGATGAATGAGAGCAAGAGATTTTATTTTCTTCATCTATTTAATAATTAATACTTCAGCCACACTTTATAAAGCCTATGATATTTTAAGCACTTTGATTCGATCTGTATATAGAATATCTCTGTATGCGATGTAAATATGTTTATCATAAATAGCCATTCTTGGGAATCCACTTTTTCTGGATTTTCCATTTTTTGCGATGATTTCTTTTTTTAGAATCTGACCGTTAGAGTTACACTTAGCCAGCCAGATAGCAGCTTCATCTTTAAGCTCTTCCATGTAGCTGACATATATATCTTGATCATCATTTATCTGGATATCGATACGCCCCATAGCTGTCGAGTCAAATGATAAAACGACAGGCTTGCTGAATGATTCTCCACAGTCAGTGGATGTACTCAGTAAGGTTTTTCTGAAGCCGCCTGACTCTGTATACCAGGCGACGGCAATCAGATTTTTTGATGCAGCGATTCTTGGACCATTGACTGGGCAGCCATTGATCATCCAGCCATCGGGGTGTATGGCTTTGGGAGTAATCCATCCTGTATCTTTTAAAATAGAAAAATAAATATCTCTGATCTCATCATTGCTTCGATTTCGATATACGACGATTGGTCCGCAGTCAGAGCCCGTCACATCTGTCTGGCAGCAGTCACATACTTTTGCGTCTATCTCGAGTCTTTGAGATATCTCACCACTCTGATTCATGACGGCAGATCGAAGTGTCATCGCCCTTCCATCTGAATGCCCGTGACCATGGGCGTCTGCATCGACTGAAGCTTGATTTAGTTTTGTATGTCGTCCATCCAGCCAGACGGCTAAGAGTCCATCATTAATGGTGCAGCTAGAGACGAATCCATGCTCAGCTGCTATGCCATCATTGTGAAGGACTTTATTATTCTTCCATGTATTGCCAGAGTCTTGACTTAGCGTATAATTAATATCATAATCATAAGTGCCTGAAGTACTCATCTGTAGCCAATAAGCGAAAAGAACAGGATTCGTATTACCTATAAATCCGATACCAGGAAAGTCAGCCCAATTAATAAACCAATCTTGACCCGTAGCGATAGGTTTAGCTGGTTTAAATGAGGCGCCGTCTAAATGACTCAAAGCTAACCTAGTCTTAGTCGTATCGATCTCTTCTAACCAGCTGAGGTATAGCTTGTTATCAGGGCTGACTGTAATGAATGCTTCCCCACTATTCGAAGCTGAAGGATTATCTATTTCCTGAATGGTAAAACTTGAGTCACTATTTTGACAATTAGTCAAAAGGAATGAGCTTAGAATTATGAGAGCTATGCTTGAGATTATTGATTTGTACATTAGATATTAAATTGGAATTGACCGCTTATGTTAAAATACCTACCGGTAGTCGAATGGTAGTTGCTAAGCTAAAGTAAAATAAGCATATTTACGCAGGCGTATTTTTTAACACACAAATTATTAGATACACGATTTTCTAACTTCCAAAACTTTAAGAATGAACAGATTCCAGCTGATGCTCATAGGGGCGCTCCTATGCATATTAACCAATTCTAATGCACAATTAAATTTATTCAGCCAGTATCAAGCATGCATTGGTTCGAATTGTGATTTTAATGGAACGGCGACTAGTGCTTGCGGCACAAGTCAAGCTTTTCAAACGGTAGGTCTCAATTTTTCGCATGTCATCATGGAGCAAAATTGTGACATAAATGGAGGAGAAGGCAATTCGCTAAGCAATGCATTTACGAGCATCACTATTGTGGATACGACGATCAGAGATATATTAAGTGCTTCAATTCCATTTGCATTCAGATCTGCTTATGACTTGCAGTCGATTTCCGAAGATTGCGATATCACTGTGCATATAAATGAAAATTCTGCTAGTCGATATGACTATCCACTGACTCAAATAGAGCTTATCGGTCAGACTGCTATCAGCGAAGTGACATCCGCAAGCCGACAGTTTATTCTACCTGAACCTAAGGCTCTATATTATTCTTATACCAGTACTCAAGATTTTGAAGTGACTGGCTATTCGGTCATGGGAGCTAATTATGAATGCAATCATACGGGTAATGTAGAACTACAATTACTCATTCCAGATCAGTTCTCTACGGATAATGGGATCATCACTCAGCCGACTTTAAACTGGGGTGGCATACCTGTTACAATCAGAAAAGAATGTGCGAAAGTCGTAGACCTAAAAGCAGATACTTTAGACTCCTATATTTATTCTGCGAGAGACACACTCTTTTCTTCTAGTATCATACCTGAAGGCGGTACTGTAGAATTCAGGTCTAATCTGGACATTATTTTAGAATCGGGATTTGGAATAGAAGCTGGAGCAGAATTTCAGGTGGGAGAGTATTCTGCTTGCTTATAAAACTAAATCTGTGGATAGAGACTGACTATGATTAGTATAAAGATATTCCTTTAATTACAATACATTAGATGCATGAAACATGCTATCACCTTTTGTGTATGTCTATCGCTGCTAAGTTATCATTGTCAAAATCCTGAAATGAATACACAGACACCTTTTGATACTTTCTTGCAAAATTACTATGAGTCCTTTCTAAAATTAAATCCGATGTCAGCTACTTCAGCAGGCGATCACCGATACAATGATCAGTTTCCTAATGTCATATCAGAGTCATATATGACAGGGGCAAAAGCTTTCTACCAGGAGACGATAGATGAACTTAAGTCTTATGATCGAAGTGCCTTAAGTGCTAATGACCAAATGAGCTATGATATTTTAAAATGGGAGTGCGAGGTCGCATCAGAAGGCATGGAGTTTCCATTTGAGCTGACTCCCATAGATCAGATGTGGTCGGTGAATTTGTACATGGGTCAGCTCGCCAGTGGAGCTTCGTCGCAGCCATTTGAGACCGTTGAGGATTATGATAATTGGCTCAAGAGACTAGATGGTTATCTAGCATGGTGTCAGACGGCGATAGATAATATGAAGAAAGGGATGGAGCAGGATATTGTCCTGCCGAGTGCCCTGATTAAAAAAGTCATTCCGCAGTTTAAAAGTCTATCAGTAGGGGCAGCTGAAGACCATCTATTTTACAAGCCTATCCTAACACTTCCTGATGACATAAGCGGCGAAGATAAAGATAGAATAGTCGCAGCTTACGCTGATATGGTAAGTCAGAAGATAATGCCCATGTATGCTAAAATGACAAAATTTTTCCAAGAAGAATATTTGCCTGCAGGACGAGAGACCTCTGGAGTGGGTTCCTATGACTTTGGTAAAGATCTCTATAATCATATGATAAAGCTTTACACGACCACTGACATGACGGCTGATCAGATTCATCAGTTAGGTCTGAAAGAAGTATCTCGTCTCAGATCAGAGATGGAGAAAGTGAAAGCGAAAGTCGGTTTTGATGGCGAACTAAATGAATTCTTTGAGCATGTCAGACATAAGAAAGAGCTGATGCCCTTTACTGAGCCGCAGGGCATCATCGATAATTTTAATGCGATACACACTAAGATGTTGCCCCAGTTAGATGAGTTATTTGACTTGACGCCTAAGACGCCATTTGAGGTGCGACAGACTGAGGCATTCCGAGAAGCATCAGCTAGTGCGGAGTATAATCCTGGATCAGTGGACGGGACAAGACCCGGTGTATTCTATGTGCCAATTCCCAATGCCAGTACTTATAACATCTACGGAGATGAAGATTTATTTCTTCATGAAGCCATACCTGGCCATCACTATCAGATATCTCTTCAGCAAGAGAATCAGGATTTACCTGCATTCAGAAAGACGCTATGGTATAGTGCTTATGGAGAGGGGTGGGCTTTATACTGTGAGTCATTAGGGGAGGAACTTGGACTTTATACTGACCCTTATCAGTACTTTGGTATGCTGGGAAATGAGATGCACAGGGCCATCAGACTCGTTGTGGATACTGGAATACATACCAAGGATTGGTCCAGAGAGAAAGCGATACAATATTCGCTGGATAATGAAGCTGAATCAGAAGCTTCTATTACCTCTGAGATAGAAAGATATATGGCGATGCCTGGGCAAGCACTATCCTATAAGATAGGACAGCTTAAGATTCAGGAGCTAAGAGCTAAAGCTGAAAAAGAGCTTGGAGAAAAATTCGATATTAAGCAGTTTCATAATATTGTTTTGGAAGCGGGCTGTGTGCCACTTAAGATATTAGAGAGCAGCATTGGAGAATGGATAGCAGATCGTCATTCATGATTGAGTTAGTGCATGAATACTTCAGATAGGTCGGAATGGTATGACGCAGGATATAGCATATTCTTGTTGTCACGCCGCAGGATGATATTGTGCAAAGAATGAAAGACTTTGATGACCTAAGGATGAAGAGTCTATTGCACGTGAGTGAGATATTCTTTAAGCGAGTAGCGCAGATGCACCTTCCGGAGCTGACTATCAATTACGAGAAGATTACTAATTGCGCTGGGATGATTTTACCACATTAAATGAATTGGAATGTTAGTTCAGATGGGGCGAGGCATCCTGTTTAGTTAAATTAGATTTGTCTCATCTATTTAAATTTTTTCACTACTCTGAACATTATAGCGAATAATTACTAAAGTATCTAACTTCCAATTCAATACATATTTTAGCCATTACTGTTTGAGTATCCAGTTTAGCCCTGTCACATATATAATTTTTTATAATATTATATGATTTCATAGATTTTTTATAACTGATGTTTTCATAGATGTAGAAGAGTATATTCTAATCGATCTTTATCTCAACTAAATTTAATAAGATGAAGATTTACAATTTCCACACAGTATCCCCGGCCCCATTAGAGATCTTAAGTAATCGAGAAGTTGATGTCCTGCAGCTTATTTCGAATGGCTATTCTTCCATGAAGATTGGCTTGCAATTATCGATCAGTACTGAAACTGTCAATACGCATCGAAAAAATATGCGGAGAAAATTAAAAGTCAGTAATACAGCCTCTTTGGTCAGAGCTGGTTTTGAGCGTGGCATATTGAAGCTATATCGGTGAATTAGCTTATTACTATCAATGGATCACTCATTTGTGGATGATAATTGAGTATTTAAAATAAAAGTGAAAGAAATAATATGACGATGGAAAACATCCATGCTTCTGAAATAAAGAGAATTTCAAAGGATTTACATGATAATATTCACGGATTTTTAGATCAAATAAAAAATCAATTTCTAAAAATAGAAGCAGAAGTAAAAGCCATAGAAGAGTTAGATCTGGCCACAAAAATGGATCAACTCATAAATGATGCATGCCAAGAGCTATTAGAATTGCAAAAGAAGTCACCAGAATGAGTTAACCGACTAAAAGTTTTATTATATCTTAATGCTTATTTAAATGTCTACTTACAGTGCACTTTCCGCAAACCAGATAGAAATAAATATGTCAGAATCTATAAAAATTCTGTTAGTTGATGACCATCAGATCGTACTTGATGGACTAACACTGATGTTGTCTGGGCAGTTGACCTTTGATATCGTGGGTGAAGCTCATGATGGGAAAGAGGCATTAGCATTCTTAGAAAGTCAGGAAGTAGACATTATACTTTTAGATTTGAATATGCCAGTGCTGAATGGTTATGAAGCATGTAAAGTCATAAAGTCAAAATTTAAAGAAGTAAGAGTTTTGATATTGTCGACTATGTCTGAAGTCAGGTTGATAAAAAAACTAATCAAAGAAGGTGCAGATGGCTATATGCTCAAGAACTCTGGCCAGGATGAACTGACAGAGGCGATCTCTAAAATTATGAAAGGAGGTAATTATTATGATCATCGAATAGTCAATGCCATGATGAAGACGAACATTGAAAAAAAACCTAAGTCTTCAGCAGTCCTTCCATCATTATCCAGAAGAGAAAAGGAGATACTACAACTGATCATCGAAGAAATGACGACTTTAGAAATTGCAAAAAAACTATTCATCAGTAATGGTACCGTAGAGAGTCATCGTCGCAATATGATCAGCAAAATGGGTGCTCGTAATACGGCTGGCTTAGTGAGCAAGGCTTATGAATATGGGATACTGAGTTAATATGAGGTTCATATTGCTTGGCTCCACTCTTTTTTTATGGGAGCTACTCTCATAATATAATTCTCTATTAGTTTAGGCCAAAAATTTATAAAAATTACAGTTTACAGTAGACTCAGTATATGGTCAGGGTCATCAAGAATTGCTTTAGTCAATTGGTAATGTTGAGTTTCCGTATATGCCACTTTACTGACCTTACCTTCTGCGAAATAGAAAATTTCAGAATCTGGGATAGACATGATGATAGGGGAGTGGGTGGCGATAATAAAGTGAGAACCCGTCTTCTTGACTTTCTCTCTGATTAAGGATAGTAAGCTGAGCTGTCGAGTCGGGCTTAGGGCCGCTTCTGGTTCATCGATTAGGTATAAGCCTTGTCCTGTGATGCGGGATGTAAAGAATTTTAAAAAGCCTTCTCCATGCGACATCGCTTCCAGATCTGCCGTATATCTTTTTATTAAGCTATTCTTCTCGTCTTCGATAGTTCCTATGGTAAGCTTGATATCACCTCCAGTGAAATTTGCTTTTACTTCTTCTATTTCTGCATCCAGTGCTTTGATTTCGTTTTTGATATTTCGAGCGAAGCCTATGAAGTCTTCAGCGCGCACGAAGAACCCTCTATGTGTCTTTTGCTTGAAGCTGATACGCATGTAATCAGCTAGTTTATTAGCCGCTGCTAATGACTCGTCATCTTCCAGTCTATGACTTCCTGCAAGTGGGACTTCTGAGTACGCTGCGATAGCTTCTAATATGGTAGATTTTCCACTCCCATTCTCTCCGACGAAAAAACTAATTGATTTTTCAAAAACGAGTTCTTCGAATTCTTTGATGAGAGCTAGAGTCCATGGGAATTCATCTTTCTGGTCCTCAGGATAGTTTCTCATCCTAACTGATGAAATGATCATATATTTTTGTTTAGAGTATTCATGATTAGAATATGTATTTAGGTGTAATGTATTTCAGCGCTGTTTTCATTTACTTTTCCTTTATAGGAATCCATATTTCTTCTTCTGAATTTGGGTCATTATTTTGATACTTTTCGCCTAAGACTTCGAAGTGCGGTCTTTCATCAATAAGGTATATAGAGTTGGGTAGCCAGCTATTGAAAATATATTGAAAAATAGAATGATCGGAACTAGAGCCTTTATAATCAAAGACCGCATAGAGTCCTTCTTTTAATATGAAAGAATTCATACCATTTGGAATGTTGTCAAAATCATTGACTTCAACAGTCGCCCATTTTTCGAATTCGTTTTCAGGATTGAATTTGCTATGATATAGCGCTGGATAGATTTGCATAGAGATCTTGTCTTGCGAAATCTTGTTTTTAATTTCTTTGATCTTAGGTGCAAATTTGCCCCATAGCTGACCCGTCTTATCTTGAATCAAATTCATATTTATATGATAGCCGATCAGTTTCTTTTCTTTTAAAATTTCAATTCTTGGATTCATTTTTTCCATTTTCCTCATATGAATTAAAACTCAAATACCCAGAGATCATCTAGCTCTGGACCGCCACCTCTGTCACCGCTGCCTGATGCTGTAATGAGCTGCTGTCCATCTTTGATAAGGCCAGTACCATGTCGTCCTACAGGAATTTCTGTCAGCGTGCGCCATTCACCAGTTACAGTATCATAGTGCTCTAGTTCAGGGTGAGCAGATTGTTGATAGAATGATTCTCCACCAAATACCACTAGGTCATTACCTATGACGGTGACAGCATTGCCAGCTCTGGGCGTGGGCAGCTGAGCTGCTGCAGTGGTCCAGCTATCTGACGCTATATCATATATATCCATTTCCCTCATGGTATTTTTAAATGGATTATCAGAAGAGATCGTGGTTCTTCCTGCTACAGCATATATCTTTTCATTGATGATGGCTGTCTGAAAGTGATCTCTAGGTCGTGGTGCATCTGCCAGTTTTTTCCAAGTACTGGATGGTACATGATATACATCCAGCCAGTTCTTATGATCACCTCGATGACCATCTCTGATACCGCAGACCATGTAAATATGATCACCGTGGACAGAAATACCTGCTCCTCCTCGTCGTCTCTCTTCAGGAATGGCATCTCCCATTCTCCATTCATCCATGATGGGATTGTAGATGTATATATTCGCTATTGGAATTTCGCCAGGATAAGGACCTGTCATAGCGCCTAATATGTATATTTCATTTCGATAGATTACAGGCTGGAAGTGATGCATCTCTATCGGTGGTATGCTTCCTGTCTTCCACTGATTGGTCTTGGGATTATACACATTGACGGGCTTCATTCCTCTGCCACCGATTAAGTAGTATCGATCGCCTACTGCCACAAAGGCAGCTTCATGCCGAGCGGAAGGCGCACTACCATCTGCTGTTTTGACTTGAGTCCATCTTCCATGGGATAGTGGATCATTTTCAATCTTCAGAGTAGTACAAGAGAAGATTATCAGAATACAACAAATAGAAAATAAGTGCTTATGCTTCATACTGATCATAAATTAGTTGAATGATTCGAGCAACAAATTAAGCTTATTATCGGTATATGGTCGTGTATGAAGGGGTAATCAGAAGTAAAGCATAAACACATTTTTTATAGATGCAAAGCTTACTTGCACTCGCCGTGCGGGCCTTACTGCCCACCCGTACTCAGTGGTACGGTTCCTTCTTT
>ENA-ORXT01002174-ORXT01002174.1-marine-metagenome-genome-assembly--contig:-NODE-2174-length-24190-cov-5.503214_pt1 | contig 24190 bp, 26 predicted proteins | sample MGYA00237868_ERZ511482 | MGnify/ENA metagenome assembly ERZ511482
AAGAAGAACGTGCACCCCGGCAAGATCGTCTCGACCTCGCAGGAAGTCGAAGTCATGGTCCTCGATGTCGATGCCGCCAAGCGCCGCATCTCGCTCGGCCTCAAGCAGTGCCTCGACAATCCGTGGGATGCGTTCGTGCTCAACCACCCGCGCGGTGCCGAAGTGGAAGGCGAAGTCAAGAACATCACCGAATTCGGTCTGTTCATCGGCCTCGACGACGACATCGACGGCATGGTCCACCTGTCCGATCTGGACTGGAACCGTCAGGGCGACGACGCCGTGCAGGACTACAAGAAGGGCGACGTCGTGCGCGCCATCGTCCTCGACGTGGATGTCGACAAGGAGCGCATCTCGCTCGGCGTCAAGCAGCTCGGCTCCGACCCGTTCGTGGAAGCGACCGACGGCATCAAGCGCGGTTCGGTCGTCAAGGGCATCGTCACCGAAGTCAACGACGGCGGTGTCGAACTGCTGGTCGCGGGCGATCAGAAGGCCTTCATCCGCCGGGGCGACCTGTCCCGCGACCGCGAAGAGCAGAACCCCGGCCGCTTCAAGGAAGGCGAAGAAGTCGAGGCGCGCGTCACCTCGATCGATGCCAAGACCCGCCGGATCAGCCTGTCGATCAAGGCGCTGGAAATGGCCGAAGAGAAAGAAGCCGTGCAGCAGTACGGTTCCTCGGATGCCGGCTCCTCGCTGGGCGACATCCTCGGCGCGGCACTGAAGCAGCGCGAGAACGACGACAGCTGAGGGGCTGTCATCGCGGCATGAAACAGAGGGCCGCCTTCGGGCGGCCCTTTTTCGTCTGGAGATGGTGGACCGTGAACGCAGACGACGGGATCGGACCGCCATCGGATACCTGTCGTCAGCCGAACAGATCCGGCGCATCTTCCTTCGGCACATGCGGGGCGGCCATGCCGAGATGCGCCCAGGCCTTGCGGCCCAGCATGCGCCCGCGCGGGGTACGGGCGATCAGGCCCTGTTGCAGCAGATACGGCTCGATCACGTCCTCGATGGCATCGCGCGCCTCGGACAGGGCGGCGGCGAGGGTCTCGACCCCGACCGGCCCGCCGCCGTAATTCTCGGCGATGCACATCAGGTAGCGGCGGTCCAGGGCGTCGAGCCCGGCGGAATCCACCTCCAGCCGTTGCAGCGCCGTATCGGCCTGTGCACGGGTGATGCGCCCGTCGCCCTCCACGATGGCGAAGTCGCGGACCCGGCGCAGCAGGCGGCCCGCGATGCGGGGGGTGCCCCGGGACCGGCGGGCGATCTCGGTCGCGCCATCGGGTGTGATCTCGACCCCCAGCAGCCGCGCGCCGCGCGTGACGATCAGTTCGAGTTCGGCCACCTCGTAGAAATTCAGCCGGACCGGAATGCCGAATCGATCCCGCAGGGGCGTGGTCAGCAGGCCGAGCCGCGTCGTCGCGCCGACCAGCGTGAAGGGTTGCAGGTCGATACGCACCGTGCGCGCCGCCGGACCCTCGCCGATGACGAGGTCGAGTTCGAAATCCTCCAGCGCGGGGTACAGGATTTCCTCGACCGCCGGATTCAGGCGGTGGATCTCGTCGATGAACAGCACGTCCCGCGCGTCGAGATTGGTCAGCACGGCGGCCAGATCCCCTGCCCGCGCAATGACGGGACCGGATGTCATGCGGAAATTCACACCCAGTTCGCGGCTGACGATCTGCGCCAATGTCGTCTTGCCGAGGCCGGGGGGACCGTGCAGCAGCACGTGGTCCATCGCTTCGCCCCGGGACCGCGCCGCCTCGACGAAGACGCGCAGGTTGGCGCGTGCTGCCTCCTGCCCGATGAATTCGTCCAGGTTCTGCGGGCGCAGCGCCTTGTCGGGATGGTCGTTTTCCTGCGGTTCGGGGGCGATGATGCGGGTTTCGTCGTCCATGTCCTACCCCTTGGGCGCAAGAGCGCGCAGGGCGGCCTTGATCAGCGCGCCGGCATCGGCATCGGGGGTTTCCGACGCCGCGCGGGCGACGGCATCGGCGGCCTCCATCGGCTGGTACCCCAGATTGGCGAGGGCGGAGAGGGCGTCGGCGGTGGCCGTATTGTCGGCGGCAGGCTCGCGCATCACGACGGGCGCGTCGGCATCGGCATCCTCGTCCGCACTACCGGCGGGCGCTTTCGACGTCGTGCGGGTCATCATCGCGGGGGCCTTGGATTTCAGTTCGTTGACGATCCGGGTCGCCAGCTTCGGCCCGACACCGGGCGCGCGCCGGACGGAGGCGGCGTCGCCCAGCGCGATGGCCCGGCTGATGCCCTCCGCACCGAGGGTGCCGAGAATGCCGAGCGACACTTTCGCGCCGACCCCCTGCACGGTGGTCAGCAAACGGTGCCATTCGCGGTCGAGCATCGAGGGAAAGCCGAACAGTTGCAGCAGATCCTCGCGCACCAGCAGATCGGTGTAGAGCGCGACGGGTCCGCTGCCGGCGGCGAGCGTCCCCAGAGTGCGGGTCGAGCAATACACGATGTAGCCGACCCCGCGCACGTCCAGCAGCACGTGATCCTCGCCCGTATGCACCACCTCCCCGACCAAGCGCCCGATCATCGTGCCGCCGCCTCGGCCAGCCGGTCCATGGCGGGGGCGCGGTGGGCGTGGCAGATGGCGGCGGCGAGGGCGTCGGTGGCGTCCTCGCTGGTCAGCGTGATGCCGGGCAGCAGCAGGCGGACCATGTGCGCGACCTGATCCTTGTTCGCGTGGCCGACCCCGACCACCGCCTTCTTGATGGCATTGGGCGCGTATTCCGTGACCGGGATGCCCGCTTCGGCGGGGACCAGCAGCGCGATGCCCCGGGCATGGGCCAGTTTCAGCGTCCCGACGGCATCCTTGTTGACGAAGGTGTGCTCGACCGCCGCCACATCGGGGCGCGCCTCCGCGACCACCTGTGCCAGCATGCGGCGCAGGGCGACGAGGCGGGTGGCGAGATCGTGGCCCTTCGCCTGCACCACGCCATGCGCGACATGGGACAGGCGCGACCCGGCAAGGTCGACGATGCCCCATCCGGTATTTCGCAATCCGGGATCGATTCCGATGACGCGCAACTTGGTTCTCATCCTTCGGCGCTAGCACGAAGCGTGAACGAAGGCCAGAGAAAAGGTCGCGGAATTCGTATTAACGGGTTTGACGAAAGGGGGTGCGGGGGCGTATCGGAACAGCATGTTTCTATCGTGGATCATCGCCGTCGCCGTTCCCCTGCTCGCCATCCTGGGCGGCCCGTGGCTCGTCGGACATCTGGACCCCGGCCGCAGCACGGCGGTCGGCGACCCGATGCTCATGCTCATCCAGTTCTTTCTGGCGGCGGCGCCGCTGGTCGGGCTGGCGACCTTCGCGCTGGTGCGGCGGGCGCGGCATGGCGCGGTGCGGGTGTCGGCGACGGTCGCGGGACTGGCGACGCTCGCGGTGTGGGGATGGTACCATGCGGGTGCCGCCGGTGTGGACGCGGCGACCGCCGGATTCGCCTTGCTGGCAAGCCCGCTGCTCATCGGCCTTCTGATCCTCGTGCTCTACTGGTCGATGACCCGCGCGGACTGATTGCCGCACCGTATGCGCGGCAAGCCCCCTATTGCTGCGTCGCGATGTATTCGGCCAGCCACGGCGTGTCGAGACCGAGCTGATAGGCCGTCGACAGGTCGTTCTTTGCCTGGGCCGTGCGCCCGTCATCGTGCAGAATCCGTCCCCGGCGGTAATACGCGAAGGAATAGGCCGGATCGATCTGGATGGCCTGGCTCAGATCCTGATAGGCCGCATTCAGGTCGCCCTGCGCCTGCTTGGCGCGCGAGCGGCTGACATAGGCCTCGGCATCCTCGGGGGCCAGTGCGATGACGCGGTCGAAGTCGCGGATGGCGGCGGCGTTGTCGTTCAGGCGCATGTGCGCGATACCCAGATTGAACCACGCATTCGCGTCCTTCTGGTCGATCTGTACCGCCCGGGTATAGGCCATCGCCGCTTCCTGGTTGCGCGACAGCTGGATCAGCGCGGCACCCTTGCCGATCAGGGATTGCGTGTCGTTCGGTTGCAGGGACAGCGCGCGGTCGTAGTCCTGCACGGCCTGCGTCGGGTTGCCCATGCGCACATGGGTGTTCGCGCGGTTGGCGTAGACCGTCGAAATCCGGGGATCGCGCGCCTCGGCGAGACCGTAATCGCGCAGGGCCAGCGAATACTGCTCGCGCTCGAAGAAGGCGACGCCGCGATTGAGGAAGGCGCGCGCCTCCTGCTGCGGTGTCAGCTTGCCGCTCTTGATCGCGACGGTGCAATGCTTGATCAGATCGCTGATGGTCGCGTTCTCTGCCTGACACTGTTTTATGTGTCCCGATACCTGCGCCGATGCCCCGCCCGCGAAGAGAACGAGGACAGCCGCCAAAACACCCGATTTCATCACCCTGAATACTCCTGCAAACACTGATTCGGCCTCGCTTCGTTCTTCTGTACCATCGCCGTGACCGAATTACGACCACCACCGGATCACATCACGGGTTGCAGGGGTATGCCTGCGTGGGGCAAGGTCTGCCGCAGCTTCGTTCCTGACACCGGTTCCCATGCCCGTCTTTCCCGATATTGGCCTGCGCCGTGCCGCCGGTTCAAGTGACCGCGACAATTTGAACGGCGCGGGGTGGATGATCCTGTCCTGCATCGCCGCGACGGTCATGAGCGTCGCGGTGCGGTTGCTGGCGGATACGATGCCGACGGTGCAGATGGCGTTCCTGCGCTCGGTGCTGGGGATCGGGCTGCTGCTGCCGGTGTTCCTGCGCGCGCGGATGCGGCACGAGGGACTGCCGGTGCGGTTCTCGCGGCCCCGGCTGCACCTGATCCGGGGGGTGCTGTTCGCGCTGGCGACGACCTTCGGATTCCATGCCCTCGCGCATCTGCCGCTGGCGACCGCGACGACGCTGTTCTTCCTCGCGCCCGTCTTCGCGACCGTGTTCGCCGCCCTGTTCGCGGGGGAGGCCGTCGGTCCCCGGCGCTGGGGGGCGGTGCTGGCCGCCTTCGCCGGGGCGCTGGTGATCCTGCGGCCCGGAATCGTGCCGCTCGATCTGGCGATGGTGACGGCGGTGACCAGTTCGCTGCTGTTCGCGATGGCGCTGCTGATCACGCGCCCGCTGTCGAGTGCGGACGGCACGACGAGCATCATGCTGTCCTCGGGGGTGGTCGCGTCCGTCGTGCTGGCCGTCCCGGCGCTGTTGGTCTGGGTGCCGGTGCCGGTCGCCGCGTGGGGGTTGGTGGCGGTGCTGGTGCTGACCTCCTCGCTGCGCATGGTGGCGGATGTGCGGTCGTATTCGCTGGCGGATGCGGGGTTTCTGGCCCCGTTCGCCTTCATCCGCCTGCTGTTCATCGCCGCCGCCGGGTGGATCGTCTTCCGCGAGGGGATCGACACGCCGACCGGAATCGGGGCCGTCATCATCGTCGGCGCGAGCGTCTTCATCGCGTGGCGCGAGGCCCGGTTGAAGCGACGGTAGGAAAAGATTCACCGCATCCGCGTAGTTTTGGGATTGCAGTGCAGCATCGAAAACCCTAGATGCGCCTCACGGATGTGCCGATACTGGCGCATCCCTCACATCTGACTGGTTGGGGAGGGTCGCGCCGATGGCGACGCAACATCTCTTGCAATCGGGGACGGACCTGGCGACAGGCCCCGCCCGAACGGAAGAATTCACCACGCAAGACAACGTCGTACCGCTGGAGACCCGTCTGACGGATGAATCCCGCGACGACCATTTCATCCGCCGCGAGGGGAAGGTCTATGCCGGCACGCACCTGATCATCGAGGTGATCGGTGGCACCGGTCTCGATTGCGTCGAGACGGTCGAGGCGGCGTTCCGGCGCTGCGTCGAGGCGTGCAGGGCGACCCTGCTGCACATCCACCTGCACAAGTTCGCGCCCCAGGGCGTCAGCGGCGTGGCCGTGCTGGCCGAGAGCCATATCAGCGTGCATACGTGGCCCGAGGCGGGCTACGGCGCGTTCGACGTGTTCATGTGCGGCGATGCCGAACCCTGGCGCGCGGTCGAGATCCTGCGCGAGGCGTTCGGCGCCGACGAGATCCGCACCAGGGAATTGCTGCGCGGCGACGGGATCGTCTGAGATGGCCCTGCCCCGCAGCGACGGCTGGACCGTCGAGACCCTGCATGACGACTACGCCCAGGCCCTGCGCGAGGATCGTGTCCTCTACGACAGCGAAACCGCGCACCAGCGCCTGCGCGTGTTCGAGAACGGCCGCTTCGGGCGCGTCCTGACCCTCGACGGGGTCGTGCAGACGACCGAGGGCGACGAGTTCATGTACCACGAGATGCTCGCCCATGTGCCGATCCTGGCGCATGGTGCGGCGAAGCGGGTGCTGGTCATCGGGGGCGGCGACGGGGGCATAGCGCGCGAAGTGCTGCGCCACGCCTCCGTCGAGCACTGCACGATGGTCGAGATCGACGCGGGAGTGGTGGATTTCTCGAAGGAATACCTGCCCGCCCTGTCGGACGGCGTGTTCGACGACCCGCGCCTGGACCTCGTCATCGCGGACGGGGCGGCGTTCATGGCCGGTCGGCACGAGAAGTTCGACGTCATCATCGTCGATTCCACCGATCCCATCGGCCCGGGCGAGGTGCTGTTCACCGACAGCTTCTACGGCCATGCCCGCGACCTGCTGACCGCCGACGGCATCCTCGTCACCCAGAACGGCGTTCCCTTCATGCAGCCGGACGAGTTGCGGGGGACCATGCGCGCCTTTCGCGCCCTGTTCGCCGACCACGCCTGCTATCTGACCCACGTGCCGAGCTATGCGGGCGGGCCGATGGCGCTGGGCTGGGGGGCGATGTCGGGCGCGGCGCGGGCGGTCGATGCCGCGACGCTGGAGGCACGGTTCGAGGCGGCGGGCATCGCGACGCGGTACTACACGCCGGATGTACACAGGGCCGCATTCGCGTTGCCCGTATACATAAGCGCGCTGTTGACCTAGAAACTTAAGGAAATCTTATCGGCACCCGCTGTAATCGTACTGTGAACAACAGTACGGAGTGCCCCCGATGAGACTGTCCATCATTGCCGGAACCGTCGCCATGACCCTCGCGGTTCTTTCCGGTTGCAGCACGAATACACCGCAACCGCCCCGGATCGAGGCCGCTTCGGCATCGGTCAAGGCGTTCGATTGCGCACTCGGCTCCATCGATCCCCAGCGCGCCTTCATCCGGTGCGCCAGCGGCAGGGACCGGGCCACCGACGCCATGCAGGCCATGAACCGCCCCGTGAACCCGGCCCTGAACCTCGCCTCCATCGCCGCCGATTACGGCCTCGCGCCCGGGACCCTGACCAGCATCAAGGCGGACCAGTCCGCGCGCATCGTCAAGGCGGGCGGAAACACCCTCGCCCGGGACGCGATCGGGCAGGGACCGGTCGTCAGCATCAACGGGCGGACCTTTCGCAAGATCACGCTCGACGCGGCGGGCAGGGAATCGACCACGCTGTTCATCGAGGGGTGATCCCGGCGGCGTCAGGAGGGGCCGTTCCGGAAGAACACCGCCCTCCCGCTCGCCGGGCCGCGCCCCGTCCGGGGCAGGCCCGGCCCGATGATCGTCACCCCACCGACTTCATACGGAATTTCGCTCGTTCGGCGAATCGCCATCCCCTGCCCTCGTCCGGACGGCCCTACGCGAATGGCGATCGGAATGGCTGGACATAAAAGCGGAACACCGTAAGGAATTATTATCCGCAACCCTGTCTACTTCGTACACCCAACCCAGTGCGGAGAGACCCATGAGATTGCCGATCAGTGCCGGGGCCGTCATCGCTGCCCCCCTGTTTCTCGCCGGATGCGTCGCCACGCCCCCCGCCTCCCTCCAGACCGCTGCGGCGATTACCGAGCCACCGGCCTGCGCGCGCGGTGCCATCGGCGACGGACGCGCCTTCATCCTGTGTTCCGCAGGCAAGTATACCGAGTTCGACGCGGCGCTGGCGATGATGCGCCCTGCCGCGCCGGATCTCGACATCGCCACCATCGCCGCCGAGTTCGGGATATCGAGCGGGGCCGTGAACGGGATCCAGGCGGCGACATACTCGCGCATCGTGGGGAAGACCCCGGAGGTCAAGCCGCGCGATGCCGACGAGGTGCCGATGTCGATCACGGTGGACGGTCGCAAGTTCCGCAAGGTACCCCTCGCCGCGAACGGCAAGCGCCCGGTCGTCCTCTTCATCGAGGGATGAGGGACCGCATGACCGCCGCCCCGGTGGATGCCCCACCGATGGATACCGCCGGCGTCGTACCCCGCGTCAGGCAGGATGCGTGCCGAAGACCCGGCCCAGCCGCCGCTTGCCGGAGGCGCGCCAGATCCTGAGCTGGTCGGCCACGGGGTTGCGGCCCGGAAAGGACGGATTGCCCCCCCTGGCGCGCAATTCGTGGTTGATCTGGTGCAGATAGCATGACCGCTGCGACGCATTCGACCGCCACGTGATGCTCAGGGACAGGGACGGCTCGTCGCCCAGCACCCGCACCCAATGCGGCGCGAGGGGCGGCACGTAGATCGCATCCCCCGGTTCCATCGTGATCGCCCTGCCCCGCGCGAGTTTCTCGTCCGTCACCGGCAGATTGCGGTGCGCGCCGGAGTGGAACGCCTCCAGATCCTGCTGCGAGGCGAGGTCGCGGTCGTGCTGGGAATAGATCGTGAATTCCTTGCGGCCCTCGATCTGGATCAGGATATTGTGCTCCTCGTCGAAGTGGAACGGCGTGACCGCACCGGGCGAGGAGATGAAGACGAACGCTTCCTTGCGCAGCATCGGCCCGGTCCGGCGCGCGACGAGATCGCCGACGGTATCGAGCACCTTCTCCATCACGTCGGCATAGGCGGGATCGCGCTCGACATTGCGCAGGACCATCCAGGAATTGGCGGAGCCGATCTTCTCGATGGTTTCGGCGGCGGACATTCCGGCCTCCGGCACGTTGTCGGGCGAGACGGAGATCGGCAGGTCGCCGGGGTTGAACTCCACCCGGTCGGCGGGCAGCGCGTTGGCCAGCGACACGAGGCGCGGGCGGGTCAGCAGCGGTGTCCTGCCCGCGAAGGACAGGCGCGCATCGGCACCGGGATACGACGCCTCGAAGGCGGTCTTGTCGACGAGATCGAACATCTGTGGCTCCTTCAGGACTGGGTGCGAACGAGAACGCGCTGTTTGGCACGCTCCACGATCGCCGCGAGATCGAGCAGGGCGGCATCGCCCGCGTGGCTGGTGGGAATATTGAGCTGGACGACCGGCAGGCGCTGCGGCCACAGGCGGTCGACGACGGGGTGACCGGGCCGGGCGCAGGAATCGAGATGCGCGCTGTCCAGATCGGCCAGCATGCGGGCGCTCGCCTCGATCAGCAGGCGCATCCCGGGGGAATAGGCGGCGTGGCGCTCGTCATAGGTCGTCTTGAACGCCGAGAGATGCGACCCGGAGCGCAGGCAGAACAGCATCGCCACCGGATCGGCATCCAGCATCAGCGCGAGGCACGATACCGCCCCCTGCCCCGCCCCCGCGCGCATCGCCTCGATGAAGAACGCGCGTTCGTCGGCGCTGCGGGCCAGCGGTTCGCCATGGGCGGCGCTCGCCTTCCAGCCCGCGTTTTCGAGGGCGACGAACTGCTCCGCCGCCCGCAGGATCGCCGGGTCGGACATCGGCAGATCGACGAACCGCGCCGCGCCCAGTTCGCCGAAGCGCCGCGCCTGACGTCGCAGTTCCTTGCGTTTCTTTCCCGGCATCGCGGCGGCCATCAGCGCATCGTGATCCTCGCCCGCCGACAGGCAGGCCCGCAGGATGCGCGATTGCAGGCGCGGCACACGATCCGCCCGCGCACATGCCTCCCCCACGACCCCCCGCATCTCGGGTCCGTAGGGCAATCGCGTCAGGCGCAGGAAGCGCGCGCCGAAGGGACGCCGGTCGATCCAGTCGAGTATCGCGGCAAGGGCGGCAGGAGAATATCCCCGGCGCAGCAGCGGTGTGCCGTTATAGCCATGGGGGTTCTGCCAGACGCTGACATGGCGCAGGGGCAGGCGGGCATAGCGCGTTCCGATCTCGAACGGAAACAACCCGACCAGCGCTCCGTCGCGGCGGCGCGTCACGGTACACAGGCGGACCTGCCCCCCGGCGGCAAGACGGTTCAGGGCAGGCCCGAGAAACCACTGCGAGAAGAACGGGTTCGGTATCGCCAGATCCGAATCGAGCGATCGCCACGCCGCCCGGAACCGGGCATCCACGGCACCGGGCGTCACCACATCGACCCTCAGCGCATCCCCGTCGGTCAGGATGGCACAACCCCTGGCATGTTCTGCACCGAAATCGTCCATGGGATACGCTCGCTTCGACTGACAGGGGTGTGATGCATCGTTTTCGTGCAAAGCCGGTGCCAAGCCCTATATCCCCGCGATCGGTCTTCATCGTCATCAAGGGGATTTCCCATGAGACTCCGCGCCCTCGCATTGTTCGCCCTGACCCTCGCCGGCTGCGCGCCGTTGAGCGTGTCGCAATCGCTCGCCGTCAAATCCGCCCTGAACGAGAGAACGGTGGGCGGTGCCGGATACCCCATCGTCATCGAGGGGGCGGAGAGCATCGGCCTGAACCCGACGATCATCGCCCAGAACCTGCGATTCCCCGCCACGCTCGATCCCGCCTCCAGCTTCCGGGCCGTCACGCGGGCCGAGGCACCCCGCGTCCATGCGCGGCTGTCCATCGCGCCGGGGCGGCCCCTCGCCCCCGCGAATCTCGCCTTCGTGCAGGGCGACCGCACCATCGGGACCGGCACCTTCTCGATCCGCGAGAGCGCCTATCGCGATCCGCAGGCGCTGGGGTCGGTGTCGGCCATCCTCATCAGCGACATGCTGAACGAGGCGCAGGAGGGGATCGACGGGAGCCTCTTCTTTCCGCGCCGCTATTACTGAGGGACCGCCATGTATGCCATCGAAGTCCGCGACCACATCATGATCGCCCACAGTTTCCGGGGCAACGTGTTCGGCCCGGCGCAGGCGCTGCACGGGGCGACGTTCGTGGTGGATGTCGCCTTCTACCGCGAGGATCTGACCGAGGACGGGATCGTCGTCGATATCGGGCGGGCGCATGACGCGCTGAAGGCCACGCTCGGCCCGCTGAACTACACCAATCTGGATACGCACCCGGCCTTCGAGGGGCGGAATTCGACCACCGAGGTCGTCGCGAAGCATATCTTCGACGCCATGGCCGGTGCCGCCCGCTCCGGCGCGCTGGGGCCGGGGGGCGAGGGGATCGGGCGCATCCGCGTGACCCTGGGCGAGAGCCATGTGGCGCGGGCGTGGTACGAGGGGGCGGTGGCGGATTCCGCATGATCGGCTTTGCCATTCCCGGCGATCTGGAGAGCGCGACGGGCGGCTACGTCTATGCCCGGCGCGTCATGGCCGAATGGACGGCGCAGGGCATCGCGCATCGCGTGGTGGCGTTGCCCGATGCCTTTCCGATGCCGGGCGAGGCCGACCTGCGCGAAACCGCCGCCCTCCTCGCGGATGCCCCCCGCCCCCTGCTGATCGACGGGCTGGCCTACGGCGCGTTTCCGGCGGCTCTGGCCGAACAGCTCGGGGCCGGCGTGCTGCTTCACCATCCCCTGTGCGACGAGACGGGGCTGGATGCGGCGGCGGCGGCGCGCGCCCGCGAAACCGAACGCGCCGCCCTCGCCCATGCGCGCCATGTCGTCGTGACCAGCCCCCTGACCGCCCGGGACGTGGCCGCACGATTCGGGGTCGGGGAAGCGCGGATCACGGTCGCGGAACCGGGGCTGGACCGCGCCGCCCCCGCCCCGCTCGACGGCGACCCGCCGCACCTGCTGGCCGTGGGATCGGTGACCCCGCGCAAGGGCTACGGCTATCTGGTCGCGGCGCTGGCGGAGTGCACGGACCTGCCCTGGACCTGCACGATCTACGGCGCGATGGACCGCGATCCGGCGGAGGTGGCCCGCATCCGGGCGCTGATCGACGGGGCCGCGCTGGGGGACCGCATCGCCCTGCACGGGCCGGTCCCGGCGGAGAGCATCGCGGAGGCCTATCGCGCGGCGGACGCCTTCGTCGCGCCGTCCCTGCACGAGGGATACGGCATGGCGGTGACCGAGGCGATGGCCCACGGCCTGCCCGTCATCGCGACCCGGGCCGGGGCCTTGCCCGAAACCGCCCCCGTCGCCCGCCTCGTCGCGCCGGGGGATGCGCGGGCGCTGGGGGCGGCTCTGCGCGCATTGCTGGAGAATGCGGCGCTGCGGCGGTGGATGGGGTCCGAGAGCCACGCCTTCGCCCGGACGCGGCCCGGCTGGGGCGATACCGCGCGCGTCGTGGCGCGCGCGATGGGGGTATCATGAGCGGGTTCTCGACCGAATGGCTCGACCTGCGCGCCGCCGCCGATGACCGGGCGCGCAATGCGGATCTGCGCCGCGCGTTTCTGGACGCCCTGCCCCCGTCGCCCCGCCTGCTCGATCTGGGGTCCGGCACCGGTGCCACCGCGCGCAATCTGGCGGAGGCCGCAGGGCGCTGGACACTGGTGGATCACGATGCGGCCCTGCTGGCCGAAGCCGCCCGGCGGGTGCCGGGGGCCGGGACGGTGCAGGCCGATCTTGCCCGCGATCTGGAAGCGGTACTGGCGCGCGAGGCGGATGCGATCACCGCGTCGGCGCTGTTCGATCTGGTATCCGAGGACTGGATCACCCGATTCGCCCGGGCCGCGCGAGGGCGGATCGTCTACGCGGCGCTGACCTATGACGGTACGGAAGCGTGGGAACCGGCGCATCCCGCCGACCTCGCCATCGCCCGCGCCTTCGATGCGCACCAGCGCGGGGACAAGGGTTTCGGCCCCGCCGCCGGGCCGACGGGCGCGGCGATGCTTGCCCGGGCGCTGGAGGCGGAGGGCTACGCCGTGACCCTCGCCCCGTCGCCCTGGCGGTTGCAGCGGGCACGGGACGGGGCGCTGATGGATGCGCTGGCGCAGGGCATCGCGGGGGCGGCGGTCGAGGCGGGGTGTGATGCCGGTGACGCGGCGCAGTGGCGCACGGCCCGGTACTCGGCAGAACGCAGCATCACCGGCCATCTCGATCTGCTGGCGGTGCGCGGCTAGGCCGTTGCAGCCGACCGGATCGCCGCGATATTCTCGCCGTAGACGCCCGTGTTCTCGACGGACCCGCCCTTGAACACCGCCGACCCGGCGACCAGCGTATCGGCCCCCGCCGCCGTGACCAGCGGGGCCGTCGTGGCCGTCACCCCGCCGTCGATCTCGATATGCACGGCCCGGTCGCCGATGCGTTCGCGCAGGCGGGCGACCTTGTCGATCTGGCTGTGCAGGAAGCTCTGCCCCCCGAAACCGGGATTGACGGTCATGACGCAGACGAGGTCGATCTTGTCCATCACGTATTCGATCGCGCTGTCATGCGTATGCGGATTGAGTGCGACCCCGGCCCGGCATCCCAGTTCGCGGATGGCGGCGAGGGTGCGGTCCAGATGGCGGCACGCCTCGACATGCACCGTCAGGATATCGGCCCCCGCCTCGGCGAAGGCCCCGATACAGGTGTCCGGATTCTCGATCATCAGATGCACGTCCATCACCCCGGCCACATGCGGGCGCAGGGCGGCCACCGTCGCGGGGCCGAAGGTGATGTTCGGCACGAAATGCCCGTCCATCACGTCGATATGGATCCAGTCCGCCCCCTCGCGCTCGACCGCCGCGCATTCGGCCCCGAAATTCGCGAAATCGGCGGCGAGGATGGAAGGCGCGATCTTGATGGCGCGGTCGAAGGCGGCATAGGGCATGGGGCGGGGTCCGGTGCTGGATGTTTCGGGTCGGGTCTACCCCCCGCCATCGTCCGACGCAAACAGATCGAACTGGTCGCCCGCGCGCGGCGGCGGGCGGAACAGGTCGGCGCGCTGGCCCATGCGCCCCTGCTGCAACCCCAGGCGGGCGATGGCCTTTCCGAACCGCATCGCCATCAGCTTCGCATAGGGACCGGTTCCGGTCATCCGCCTGCCGAATTCAGCGTCGTAGTCCTTGCCCCCGTGCATCGTGCGGATATGGCTCAGGATGCGCGCGGCGCGGTCGGGGTAGTGCTCCTCCAGCCATTCGCGGAACAGCGTCGATATCTCGCGCGGCAGGCGCAGGGCGACGTATCCGGCACTGGTCGCGCCCGCATCGCGCGCGGTTTCAAGCAATCGCTCCATCTCGTGGTCGTTCAGGGCCGGGATCATCGGCGCGGTCATCGCCATGACCGGCACGCCCGCCTGCGCCAGCCGCTCCATGGCCCGAAAGCGCAGGTGCGGCGCGCTCGCCCTCGGCTCCATCGCGCGGGACAGGCGGTGGTCCAGCGTCGTCACCGACATCGCCACCCGCACGATGCCCAGCGCCGCCGCCTCGGTCAGAAGATCGAGATCGCGGGTTACCAGTGCCGATTTCGTCGTGATGCAGAACGGATGCCGGTACTCCAGCAGCACCTCGACGATCCCGCGCGTCGTTTCGTGCTCGCGCTCGATGCGTTGGTACGGATCGGTGTTCGCGCCCAGCGCAATGGGGGCGGGGGTATAGCCCTTCCTGTCCAGCGCCTTGCGCAGCAGCGCGGCGGCATCGGGCTTGACCGTCAGCTTCGTCTCGAAATCCAGCCCCGGGGACAGGCCCAGATACGCATGGCTCGGGCGCGCATAGCAGTAGATGCACCCGTGCTCGCACCCCCGGTACGGATTGATCGAGCGGTCAAACGGCAGGTCGGGCGAGGCGTTGCGCGCGATGATCGACCGCGCCGCCTCGCGCGTGATCTCGACCGGCACGGGCGGCAGGTCGGCGGCACTGTCCCACCCGTCATCCACGCTCTCGCGCGCCAGCCCCTCGAACCGCCCGGAGGCGTTCGAGACGGCCCCCCGGCCCCGGCGGCGATCCTGGCGGATGGCGGTTATCATGCGTTCTACCCCTGTTTGTTCCTGTTAAGTACAGAAATCCGCCGCCGTCAAGATTATCTTGGAACATTGCCTTGCAGGTGCGTAGATGGGCGCGACGATACTTACGTAAGGAACGGTTTCATGCAGGCGTTCACCGGCAACTTCACCCAGCAGGAACCCATCCCCGAAGACGCCATAGCGGCGGCAGTCGCCGTCATGCGCGGGGGGCGGCTGCACCGCTACAATACCGGCGCGGGAGAGATTGCCCCGGCGGCGATGCTGGAGGAGAAATTCGCGCAGTATCAGGGCGCAAGGTACTGTCTCGCCTGCGCATCGGGGGGCTATGCCCTGTCCGTCTCGCTGCGCGCCGCCGGGGTCGGAGCGGGGGACAAGGTGCTGACGAACGGCTTCACCCTCGCCCCCGTACCCGGGGCCATCGCCGCCGTGGGGGCCGAACCGGTACTGGTCGAGATCACGCGCGATCTGGTCATCGATCTGGACGATCTGGACCGCAGGATCGGCGAGAGCGGCGCGCGGGTGCTGATGCTGTCGCACATGCGCGGGCATCTGGTGGACATGGAGGCGCTGTGCACCCTGCTCGCCCGCCACGGCGTAACGCTGATCGAGGATTGCGCGCATACGATGGGGGCGAAATGGAACGGCCGGGCCAGCGGGGGATTCGGGCTGGCCGGGTGCTTCTCGACCCAGACCTACAAGCATATCAATTCCGGCGAAGGGGGACTGCTGACCTCCGACGATGCGGAGTTCATGGCCCGGGCGATCATGCTGTCCGGCTCCTACATGCTCTACGAGCGTCATCGCGCGGCCCCGCCCCCCGAAACCTTCGCGACCATCCGGCTGGAGACGCCGAACATGTCGGGCCGCATGGACAACCTGCGCGCCGCGATCCTGTTGCCGCAACTAGACACGCTCGACGCGAATGCGGCCCGGTGGAATGCGCGCTACGAGGTCGTCGCGTCGCGGCTGTCGGGGGTCGATGCACTCTATATGCCCCACCGCCCGGCGGAGGAATTCTTCGTCGCCAGTTCGATCCAGTTCCTCGCGCCGGGGTTCTCGCCGGATGAGTGCGAGCGATTCGTGCAGCGGATGAAGGCGCTGGGGGTCGAACTGAAATGGTTCGGGGCTGCCGATCCGGTCGCCTTCACGTCGAATCACCGCAGTTGGCGCTACGTCCCCGCACAGGATCTGCCGCAGACGGACGGCATCCTCGCTGGCCTGTTCGACATGCGCCTGCCCCTGACCTTCAGCGTCGCGGATTGCGCCCAGATCGCCGACCTGATCGCGGTGGAGGCGGCTAGGGTGTAAACGCGGGGAACGGTTCTCGCTTTGCGGGACTTGACGCGAACAAATAAAGAACATACGACTCGCCCGGTACACCGCAAGGAGAATCGGATGACCCGCAGCATCGCCGCCCTCACCCTGATTCTCGCCTTTTCCGCGTGTTCGGAAAGCGTCTCCCCCCGTGCCGAGCGCGTGTTCTATCGCGGCGGTGGCGAGGCGAGTTGGGGGACGGTGTGCAAGCTGAACCGGCGCGGGTTTCTGGGAATGGGCGAGCGGGGATACATCTCCGTCGCCCATGTGACCGGGAACGGCACGCCGCTGGTCGGGCCGAAGGATGCGGTCACCGCGTCGGATGCGCTGTCGGACTGGTCCTTCCTCGGCATCGACCCCATGCGGCTGGATGCGCAGGACTATCCGGAACCGCGCGCGGGCATGGCGCTGAAGATCCACGGCTTTCCCGCCCGGGACCGCGACGGAGAGGTGGTGCCGGGGGTGGCCTATCTCGACGATCCGGAGCCGCCCTTCTGGTGGATCGAACTGCATGATTCCGACGACGGAATCGCGGCGGAGGGGGTGATCGGCGGCTTTTCCGGGTCATGTGTGTTCGACGAGGCGGGCGCGCTGGTCGCCGTGGTCCATGCCAACGGATTCTCGGCCATCGGCGGCACGACGAACACCTTCGCCAAGGTCGTGCCGGTGCGCGAGGCGATCCTGCAGGCGCAGCACCGGGGCGACCCCGTGGCATCCACCCCGGTGATCGCGAGCGCGCCGACCTATCCCGAGATCGCGCCACCGCCCCCCGCGCCCGATCCCGCACTGGACCCGACCGTGCCGGCCCCGCCGCTCTATGTCGAGGTCGCGCCGACCTATCTGGATACCGCGCCCGCCATCGTCCTTCCCCCCGCGACGCAGGGCGCGGCACCGGCAATCGCCCCGCCCTTCCCGCCCTTCCCGCCCTTGCCGCCCGCAAGTGCGCCGGTTCAGCCGGAGCCGACCTGGGCATCCACCCCGCCCGCACCACCGGCCTTTCGCCAGATCATCCCCACCCCGCGCGGCGCGTATCGGCCCCGGGGGATCGCGTGTTCGGACTGCATCTGACCGGCCGGTATCCTACCCCCAGAGCGCGGGGGCGGGCGGATGCACGATACTGCCGTCGAAGACCAAGGGCGTCTCGCGATCCCCGGCCAGCAGCAGCGGGCCATCGAGATCCACGATCTCCGCCCCCTGGGCGACCAGCAGCGCCGGGGCCATGGCCAGCGAGGTGCCGACCATGCAGCCGACCATGATCCGGAACCCCATCCCCCGCGCGGCATCGCGCAGGGCCAGCGCCTCGGTCAGGCCGCCGGTCTTGTCGAGCTTGATGTTGATCATGTCGTACTTGCCCTGCAACGCCGTCAGCGAGGCGCGGTCGTGGCACGCCTCGTCCGCGCAGACGGGCAGCGGGCGGTCCATTCCGCGCAGGGCCTCGTCATCGCCGGCGGGCAGGGGCTGCTCGACCATCGCGACGCCCAGCGCCAGCAGGTCGGGGGCGAGGGCGGCATAGGTTTCGGGCGTCCACCCCTCGTTCGCATCGATGACCAGCGTGGCATCCGGCGCACCCGCGCGCACGGCACGCAGGCGGTCGAGATCCCCCTCCCCGCCCAGCTTGATCTTCAGCAGGGGGCGGTGCGCATGTTCCGCTGCCCTGGCACGCATGGCGTCGGGGGGGGCGAGCGAGAGGGTATAGGCGGTGGTGACGGGGCGCGGCGCGGGCAGGTCCAGCAATCGCCAGACCGGCATGCCGCTGCGCTTCGCCTCCAGATCCCACAGCGCGCAGTCGACGGCATTGCGGGCGGCCCCGGCGGGCATCGCCTGCGCATCGCCCGGCCCCGCCATCGGCCCCGCGCCCTCGATCTGCGCGATCACCGATTCGACCGTCTCGCCATAGCGCGCATACGGCACGCACTCGCCCCGCCCCGTATGCACGCCGTCGCGCGCCGTCACCGTCACCACCCGCGCCTCCGTCCGACTCCCCCGCGAAATCGTGAAGGTGCCGTCCATGGGAAAGGTTTCGGCGGTGGCGGTCAGGGTGGCGGGCATGGACGGCTCCGGTGTTGTCTTCGGCGGGCAAGTCAGGCGGCTAGAGGATATCCACGATCCGCCCAACCCCCGTCCGCACCGGATCGACGGTCGGCAGGCCGAAGCGGTCCTCCGTGTCCTTCAGGAACCGTTCCGCCGCCGCCGGGTCCAGCTTCGCCGTGTTCACCGCCACGCCCACGAAGGCCGCATCCGGGTTCGTCAGGCGTGCATGGGGCAGGGTCATCTCCATCACCGCGCCCATGTCCGGCACCGGATACTCGGGCAGCGCGCGCATGTGGGTGCGGGTCGGTTCGTGGCACAGGACCAGCGCGTCGGCCTGCGCGCCGTGGATCAGGCCCAGCGTCACCCCGGCATAGGCGGGGTGGAACAGCGAGCCTTGCCCCTCCACCAGATCCCAGTGGTCGGGGTCGTTGTCGGGGGCCAGCACCTCGACCGCCCCGGCGATGAAGTCGGAGACGACGGCGTCGATGCTGACCCCCTCGCCCGTGATCAGGATGCCGGTCTGGCCCGTGGCGCGGAAATCGGCGTTCCGGCCCCGGGCGCGCATCTCCTTCTCGATGGCCAGCGCCGTGTACATCTTTCCGCAGGAGCAATCCGTGCCGACGGGCAGCAGGCGCTTGCCGCTGCGCCGTGCGCCGCTGCCGACCGGATAGCTCTTCGTCGGGTGGCGCACGTCGTGCAGGTCGCGGCCCAGTCGTCTGGCGACCTCGGCCAGGCGCGGCACGTCGGCCAGCCTGTTGTGCAGCCCGGCGGCGAGATCCATCCCCGCCTCCAGCGCCTCGACCAGCACGTCGATCCATTCCTCCGCGATGAAGCCGCCCCGGTTCGCGACCCCGACGACCATCGTGCGCGCCCCGCGCTCCATCGACTCGGCAATCGTCAGGTCGGGAATGCCCAGATCGGCGACGCAGCCCGCCAGCCGCATCTGCCCCACCGCATTCCCGGGCCGCCAGTCGCGGATACCCTGGGCGACCTTGGCCGCCAGCGCATCCTTGGCATCGCCCAGAAACAACAGATACGGTGTCTTCAGCATGGCTCGGCTCTCCGCCCGGAAAAAACTGTTCCGGCAGGAGACATGCCCCGGCCCCGGGCGTCCAGTGTTTTCATGAAGGTGCAGGCACGCGATTTTCAATCAACATAATGTTACGTACGGCTTCCGTTAAAAGTTTCACCTTGTAATCAAAGAGATAATTTTTTTCGCAAATAACGAATCTTTCATTGATCGCCCTCCCGCGATGCGGTCACGGTCTTCGCAGAACTGTGTATAAACGGGAGACGTATCATGTCGACATTCGGTAAGATGGGGATGAGGGCAACGCTGCTGACGGGCGCGGGCTATTTCGCGCTCGTCGTGGGGTCCGGGGTGGCCTATGCCGATGCCACCGCGCCGTGCAACATCAATGTCGGTGCCGGTGCCAGTTCCACGGAGTGCGGCGTCAACGCCAGCGCCCCGACGGCCGGGGCCACCGCCGTCGGCAACGGCGCGACCGCGAACGGTGTGGATGCCGTCGCCATCGGCTCGGACGATGCGGGGGCCGCACCGGCCCGGGCGACCGGCAACTCCACCACTTCCGTCGGCGGCGAGAGCGTCGCGAACGGTCTGGCGGCGACCTCCTACGGCTGGCGCGCCAATGCGACCGGCGAACGGGCGCATGCCTTCGGCCACCTTGCGAATGCCACCGGCGTACGTTCGCTCGCGGTGGGCGAGGCGGCCAGAGGGGTGGGTGAAAACAGCACGGCAATCGGCAATCTCAGCGTCGCCAACAGCCTCGACAGCATCGCGATCGGCAATACCGCCGTCGCCACGGGCGGCGATGCCATCGCCATCGGCGGGAACCGGGCCGAAGGCAGCGCGACCAGCCGCCAGACCCAGGCCGTCGGTCCGTCGACCACGGTTGTCGGCGGTCAGGCCATCGCCTACGGTGCGACCAGCACCGTCGCCGTGCCGGGTGCAACGGCCATCGGCTGGCGCTCCGAGGCCCGGGCCGAGCGCGCGCAGGCATTCGGCCACCTCGCCACGGCCACGGGCGTTCGCTCGCTCGCGGTCGGCGAGGCAGCCAGCGCCTCCGGCCAGCGTTCCATCGCCATCGGTAACGAAGTATCGGCGACCGGCACGGGTTCGATCGCCATCGGTGATCTGGCCACTGCCGACGGGGTGAACTCCATCGCCATCGGCACCGGTGCGCAAGCTGCCGGTAACAATCAGGTGACCATCGGCGCAGCCAACCAGACCGTCCGGTTCACGTCGGTCGGCACCGCCGCCAGTCGCGCCGCCCAGACCGGCCCGCTTCAGGCCCTGACCACCGATGCGAACGGCAATATCGCCGGGGATGGCGGCGCGCTGAACAGCCGTCTGGCGGGCTTCGCGCAGGATATCGACGAGAACCGCGAGGGGATCGCGATGGCACTGGCCCTCGATTCGCCCAGCGTGCCGCAGGGCCATCGCTTCGCCCTGTCCGGCGGGGTCGGCACCTTCGAAGGCGAGCAGGCTGCCGCGATCTCCTTCAGCGCGCGGGTCAATCCGAACGTGCAGGTGAATATCGGTCTCGGCACCGGCTTTTCCGAAAGCACCTTCGGCGCGCGGGCCGGGGCGACCTACAGCTGGTAACCCGCCCGGGGCGACACGATCGAAAGGCTCCGCTCCGGCGGGGCCTTTTTCGTGGGCGAAGGGCGGTTCTGCGCGATTGCCATCCTATACCGGTTTTCGTACCCCTCGCCCCTGTTTCTGCCGCGCGGGCGGCCATCCACAGGAAAGCGGGCGAGCATGACCGGGCGGACGATGCGACACGGGATCGGGATCGACACCGGACTGGCGACATTCGTGGAGGCCGAGGGGCTGCCCGGCACCGGGATCGGCGCGGATACCTTCCGGCAGGGCATGGCGACCCTGCTGCGCGACTTCAGCCCCCGCAACCGCGCCCTGCTGGAAAATTGCGCGGATCTGCAAGCCCGGATCGACGCTTGGCACATCGCCCGGCGCGACCGGCCGCACGACCATGCCGCCTACAAGTCCTTTCTGCACGAGATCGGCTATCTACTGCCCGAGGGCGACGATTTCGCCATCGAGACGACGGGGATCGACCCGGAATGGAGGACCGCGCGACCTGCCGCATCTCCTCGCAGCATATCGCCAACCGGCTGCATCACGGGGTGGTCGGCGAGGCCGATGCGATGGCCGCCATGAAGCGCATGGCCGAAGTGGTCGACCGCCAGAACGAGGGCGACCCCGCCTACACCCCATGGCCCCCGGATTCGACGGGCCGGCATTTCAGGCCGCCTGCGATCTGGTGTTCGAGGGAATCGCGCAACCCTCAGGCTATACGGAACCGGTACTGCATGCGCGGCGCTTGCAGTTGAAGGCCGGGGTTTCTTGCGCACAGGTCATGGCAGGAGGGGGTGGAAGTTTCTCGATGGTGATGATCGGCGGTAGAATGTCACTCGCCCATACGAAAGGGACGGAGCGGGATCGCCGATGGCGAGATACCGAGGGGTCGGAAAGATAACGATGATCGAACCTGGGGCGCAGAACCTTGCGCAATGTGAGTCGCATTCCGCGAAAGACGGCTCTCCCAGCGCCTGCGAGGTGCTGAAATCAGCGCATTCCAATGCGGTACGAAATTTGCATTCTGTCAATCGGACGTCCTGTCCGGGTCAGACCCTTGCCGAAACCGGGTCGCAATCACGGGGGAATCAGAATGTTCCTGCGTTTCGCTATTCCGGTCGCCGCCGTCACGGCTCTCCTGCTGTCGACAACCGCACCCGTCATCGCCGACGGCAATAACGGCAATGCCGAACTGATGCGCATGCAGGCCGAGATGTCTCGCGAGCAGGCGAAGATGCAGGCCGAGTTCGCGCGCGAGCAGGCGAAGATGCAGGCTGAAATGCACCGTGAGAACACGAAGGCCCAGCGCGAGGCCGTCAAGCGCCAGCACAAGATGCAGCGCGAGGCCCTGAAGCGGCAGCGCGAAGACCAGCGCGAGGCCCTGAAGCGCGATCAGGAAATGCAGCGTGAAGCCCTGAAACACCAGCAGGAGGAACAGCGCGAAGCGATGCACTTCCAGCGAGAAATGCAGGCGATGCAGCGGGAGAACGAAGCGCTGCGGCAACAGCAGGCCGCCCTCCGGAATCAGCAGTTCCGGAACCGGCCCCTTGCGCAGCCCGCCGCACCCGCCTACGTGCCTGCACCCGCCTACGTGCCCGCGCCGACCTATGCACCGGCGGAACCCGCGCCGACACTGCCGACCTATACGGACCCTGCCGCACGGACCTATATTCCCGTGCCTGCGGCCCCGGTTTACGGTCAGTCCCCCGCCCCCGCCCCGGCGACGTCGCGGTCGACGGCACCCGTCTACAACGACGATCCGGTCTATCAGGCTTGGCCCGGTGCGCAGAACGACGCGCCCGGCCAGACGTATCTCGGTGCGCCGGAACCGATCGATCTCGTGCCCGATTACTACGGAAATACGATCGACGGCAGCTGACGACCGGAAAGGGAGCGAAACTCTCGCACTCCGCAACGCCCCCGCTCCGGACCGTCCTGCCTCCCCGTCACGCAAAACCATTTTGCATGCAGTGCACAATCGGCTAGGGATTGCCGCGTTTCCAATCCTCTATCACCGGAGTATGCGCGATGGGCTATCGTATCGCCGTCGTCGGAGCCACGGGCAATGTGGGCCGTGAGCTTCTCAACATCCTTGCCGAGCGGGAGTTTCCGGTCACGGAAATCGCCGCGCTCGCCTCCCGCCGGTCGGCAGGGACGGAAGTGACGTTCGGGGACGATGTGCTGACGGTGAAGGATCTGGAACAGTTCGACTTCGCGGGGTGGGACATGGCGCTCTTTGCCATCGGGTCCGACGGGTCGAAGACCTATGCCCCGAAGGCCGCCGCCGCCGGATGCGTGGTGATCGACAATTCGTCGCTCTACCGCTACGACCCCGACGTGCCGCTGATCGTGCCGGAGGTGAACCCCGACGCGATCATGGACTATTCGAAGAAGAACATCATCGCCAACCCCAACTGCTCGACCGCGCAGATGGTGGTGGCGCTGAAACCCCTGCACGACCGCGCGACCATCACCCGCGTCGTCGTCTCGACCTACCAGTCGGTCTCCGGCAGCGGCAAGGATGCGATGGACGAATTGTGGAACCAGACCAAGGGCGTCTTCGTCCCGGGTCAGGAGGTCGCGCCGAAGGTCTACCCCAAGCAGATCGCCTTCAACGTCATTCCCCATATCGACGTGTTCATGGAGGATGGCTCGACGAAGGAGGAGTGGAAGATGGTGGTCGAGACGAAGAAGATCGTCGACAAATCCATCAAGGTATCCGCAACCTGCGTGCGCGTGCCCGTCTTCGTCGGCCATGCGGAATCGATCAATATCGAGTTCGAGCAACCCCTCGATGCCGAGGAAGCGCGCGATATCCTGCGCCAGTCACCGGGCATCCTCGTTGTCGATACGCGCGAGGATGGCGGCTATATCACGCCCATCGACTGCGTGGGCGAATACGCCACCTATGTCAGCCGCATCCGCGACGACCAGACCCGCGACAATGCCCTCAACCTGTGGTGCGTCAGCGACAACCTGCGCAAGGGCGCGGCCCTCAACGCCGTGCAGATCGCGGAATTGCTGGGTCGGCGCGTGCTGAAGAAGGGCTGACGCCCTTTCGCGCTCCCCTGTCGGCCTGTCTTCTTCGGGCGAATCACGATACCCATTCCCGAGGCCCGTTTGCGACGATACGTCGCGAACGGGCTTCCAGGGGTCGTGCTCGCATGTGCATCGCCCCCGTTCCGAACGCCGAATGAAGACTTCGGTCGCACGCTTCGTTCGCGGCACAAGAAACAGAAAAGACCGACAAGGGAGAGAATAATGTCATGGCTGTTCAACCACCGCTGATGGACCTGCCCATAGAAACCGCCGACGAGGGTTTCTATCGCG
>ENA-ORXT01002175-ORXT01002175.1-marine-metagenome-genome-assembly--contig:-NODE-2175-length-24179-cov-10.751017_pt1 | contig 24179 bp, 12 predicted proteins | sample MGYA00237868_ERZ511482 | MGnify/ENA metagenome assembly ERZ511482
TGCCGAGCGGCTGTGGAGGGCGAGCCGCCCGCCGCCGCCGCCGCCGCCACCGCCGCCACCGCCGCCACCGCCGCCACCGCCGCCACCGCCGCCGCCGCGGCCGAGGCGCCGCCGCGGCGGCACCGGTTCGGCCACCGCGAGGCGGTCGCCCGCCCACGCCAGCCGCAGGAGCGTCGGCGTCGATTGCAGGTGTGCGCCCCCATCTTCAAGGAGGGCAACGTAAGCGTGCGGCGGCGGCGGCGGCGGCGGCGGCCGCTGCTGCCGTTGGGGGGTTTGGGCCCGCGCGCCCGCGGCCGCCCGTGGCGGCGGCGCGCCCGCGACCGCCACCAGCGCCCGGTCCGCGTCGACGGTCGGGGCGATGAGGTAAAAGTGGCCGGCCGCCGCTGCTGGCGTCAGCGACAGGGTGGTGGGGAGGCGGTCTGGCCACGGGCCGCCCGCGCCGCCGGCGGCACGCCCGTCGGCCGCCGTCCACCCGAGGTACTGGCCGCTGCTCGCATGGCGGAGGCGGCAGGTGAAGCCGAGGCGCAACAGCGGCCGCGAGTCGTACTCTGACGCGTCGACGTAGCGCGCCATTGGGGGGCCCAACGGGGGGGAGGGGGGGACGCGGGGGGGGGTCACGGGGGGTTGTCCAACACGGCCGAACGGCCACGTCGTCGTCGTCAGAGCGGACGCGGCGGTGGCAGGAGAGGGTGCCGTGCGCGGCCGAGATTGGCTCACACCATTGGTGGATCCGTGACAGTTAGGACTGATCTGAAATCACGAGAGTTACGTATTGGCGTTCACAGTTTGAGGGCTCGCCATGATGACGATGGTGCAGCAGGGGCGCCGTGCCGCGACTGCCTTGGCAATCACGCTTCCAGGCTGGCGAGTAGCGTCCGTTGCCCATGGCCCGGGGCGACAAGGCTAGACTGGTGAGGATTTAAATCGCGGCTGGCGACTGCGCCGCTTCCCCGTTTGAACAAAAATAGCGGCAGATGACGGCATACGAGAAAACGATACGGCAAGCATGATGAACATGACACAGAGCTACAACCAAAAAAACAAAAGCACTCCCCTGCATGACATCGTCGAGGCCCTTGCCCAATGCAACCGCGCCGCCACCTTTATCGGCGCAGACGTCGCCGCCGCACCACCCCCCCCCGCGCCGCCTCGCCAAAGAAGACTCGTGGTCACCAAGACACGTTCCTCGGCGCCACAAAGACTCCCGCCAGCGTCGTTTTGGCGTGTCCCACGCCTCACCCCAGCACAAGAGCCGACGTGAGCGTCAGCCACGAGTCTGCAGCCGCGCCACTCCGCCTGTCCGCCCCTCGTCCGCGGTTCGCACCGTGCCCACTGGCGGGGCTGCCGGCCTTGGCAGACCGCGCCGCGCCTGCATCCACCCCGCGCTGCGTTGCAAACAGACCCACGCGGTCCGCGCCGCACCCATCACCGTCGCCAGTGCCGTCGCAGTCGCGGCCGCGCTGCGACGGACGGACCGACCGGGCGAGCGCGGGCAACTCCGGGGCCAGCCCCAAACGCGTCCCCCTCGCCGGCCCCGACCCGACCAACCCACGCAAGTGCCGCGCAAGCGCCGGCACCGCCGCTTTTATAAACGCCCCACTCTCGGCCTTGCCGATGCTCCACCCGTTCACGTCAATGACCAGCGCGCGGCCGTCGGCACAGCGGATGAGGTCAAAGCCCGTGAGGAATTGGCCAAACGCGGCTGCCACCCGCCCCGCCATCCGCTGCTCATCCGGGGACAAAACCGTCGGTGCGCGGCGGACTGAGCCGTCGGCCTCGCGGACGCGCGTTTCCGCAAAAAACACCTCCGTGCCAATCGCATACACCTTGACGTCCTCCGCCGAGTGGAACTGCTCGTACACGTACGAGCCGGACGGGCGGATGGTGCGCCGACCCGCCTCGTGGTGCACCTTCTTGCGTTCAATGGTCGACGTGCCCCCACCGCCCGGGTGGTAGACGATGCACTTGTGTTCGTCCGAGTTGAGAGGCTTCTCCACAAACGGCATGCGCAGCGCCCGCGCGCCGTCGACGAGCAGCCAGTCGCCGTCCTGGGTGACGGCCCCCATGCGGCCAGGGAGGCGCCCGGCCGCCGCGTCCGCGTGCACACGTGCGCCGCACCCGCCGGTGCGGTTTGACCCCGACGCAGCCGCGGCCGCGTCGGTGCCATCGAGGCGGACGACCCTGGATGGCGTCGGCACCGCCGCCTTCGACAGCACGTCCGAGATGCGTGCCCGGTCACGCAGAGTAAACTGGGCGGCGAGCGAGTTGATGAGCGGCAAGCCGTGCAACGTCGCGTACGCGCTGAAGGCCGCCAACGGAAAGCCTGGCGCGTGGAAGGCCAGCAGCACGTCGCACACCGGCCAGCTGCCCACCGGCCGGTCTGCCAGCGCCTCCACGTGCAGGAGCACCACCTGCGCCGCCGGTAGTGCCGCGGTCAGGGAGGAGAGGAAGGCTTTCATGAGGAGATGGTTGAGCTTGCGCCGCATCGACGCCACGCCGAGCGTAAACGGGCGGTCGCCACCATCGTCGACGTCAACGCCACTGGCTGGTGTGGCGGCAGCCGCGCCCGGTGCGCACCGCCAGGCGGATGGGTGCGGGGCTGCCCACGGGGGGGACGGCAAGTCCACCTCGCCGTCCTCCTCCGCGCCACACGCAAAGGCAGAGGCAGCGACGCCACGCGGGGAAGTCGGCGCCATTGCCAACGACGACCGTGACGGGGGCGTCGACGACGGGGTGTCCGGGTAGGGTGTGACACGGGGGACGGAGCGGCCGCGCGCCCGCTTGCCACCAGCAGACGGACCGCCGCCGCCATCGGCACCGACGCGGCGCTGCTGCTGTAATCCCACCAACGGTGAAGTAGGGAGCGACGGTGTCGGTAGCAGCTTGAGGTCGACCGGCGGCGGGTACAAGCAGGCTGGCAGGTCAAGGGACGGGGGCGGGCACGAGGCCGCCGTGCCGGCCTCTGCCGCGGCCGCCAAAGATGACGGTCGACACCGTGGAGTGGGCACGCACGCTAGCAACGGTTGACCAGGGAGGACGGGCGAGTCCGGGGCCGCAACATCAACCGGCGCGAAGCACTCGCCCGATAGTGTCGCCATTGGTTGCGGGGGCAGAGAGAAATGCGAAGAGGGAGGGGGGGGAAGAATGGTGAGGGTGGGAGCGGCGGCAAAAAAGCAGGGGTGCAAGGGGCGGGTGAATGAAGAGGTCGCAGAGGGGGGGGGAGGCGACCGTGAGGAGAAAGCGTGCGTGCGGGCAGACGGTATGAGTCAAGAAGAATCACCGCATCGCTCGGAAGGGGTCCAGCGCGCACGGCGAGAAAGATGCTCACGTTGAGGGCGTCCAACAGCTGGGGATGACACGACCGCGGTCGTCACGAATGCTCGAGGGGGTCCGCTGAACCTCCCAAGAGTGCCCTCTGGTCCAGTGTCCGGCAACAGTCCACAACGGCGTGCAAGCGGACGGTCCGTTGTGGGGGGGGTGTGGCGGCATGCGCGCTGTTGCAGGCCGGTTGGCTCGATGGCCGCGCCACGCACGTCGAACGAGGCCCCGGCCCGGCGGCTCGGGAACTTGTACCCAGCGCCGGACCGCCGGCTCAGGCACTTGCCCCACGTCCAAGATTCTGACATGCGGTTGTCGGCGTAATCACCGAATAAGCAGCTGGAGGGTGTCGGAATCGGGCCCACCTGCGGGTGTGCGCGCGGCAGGAGCCCTGCCTGACGTGTCCTACACCGTCAGGGGGTATCCAGCTCGTTGCCGCGTGGCCGCAGCCGAAGAGGGGACGAAGGCACGAGACAGCGCCGAGAGGGGGCCCCCAGGCGCCCCCTTTTCACCTGGCACGTGCGACTGACGCGCGCCGAAGCGGAAGCAGCAGACAGCGGGTGGCTGCCAAAGGCCGACGGCGACACGGAATAAGAAATCCGGCGGAAGGGCAAGAGCCACGGCAAGACGGGTAATCGTAGCCTTGACGGCGTCAAGGCAACCTTGACGGATGAATCTGATTGGTTCTCGCATCATCGATTTGGGCAGGTGGTCTCACCCCTGAGGGGAGCAACCGCCAGCCCCCCTTGCCGCAGTTGGGATGCGGACGGGCCAGACAGGTCCGCGTCGCTCAGCCTGCTCTATCCTATAGAACCAGGGTCTGCCAGCGGGGGGCTGCCGCCGGTGCAGATGCCACTCGTGGGGGCCCGCGCCGCCGCCCTCCCCCTCTGGGTGGGTGCTGCCACCCCCCTGTCTGACCGTCTGCCGTCCTTGGCGGCGCGCCCGCTGCGGCGGCTTGCCCCCCCTAGCCTCCGCGTGCCGCCCGCCGCGGGGCGCCTCTGCCTGCCGCGCGCCCGACCGCTCGCGGCCCCCCCAGCGCGCCGCCACCGTCACCTGTGCATGCGCAGTCAGCCAGGCTGCGCGATGACTCCCCCACCCGCTCGGTTGCCGGCATGCGCCCGGCGTGCATGGTGGCAGCCACGCCACGGCCGCGGCCGATCGTCGCCGCGCCATGGCCGCGACTCATCGGCGTGCCGCCGCCGAGCGGGGGGGCTCTGGCGCGCGGCGGCGCCACGACGCCCACTAAAGCGGCGGTAGCGGCAGCGGTGGCGGCGCGGCCGCGCACAACGCTATCGCCGCGCGCCCGCCCAGGGGGTGGGACCTCCGCGCGCGGCGGCGCGACGCCGACGCTGCGGCAACGCCCCGACGACCGCGCCTGAGCGCGCGCCATCGCGGCACCGTGTGGCGCTACCGACGGCCGCCGCGCTCGCCGCCGCCGCCGCACCCGCCACCGCCACCCGGTGCGCCACGGACGTGCGTTGCCGCCGGCCGTCGCCGCCGCCGCCGCCGCCCTCTCCATCGCAACCGCAGACGCAGCGGCGGCAGCGGGGTCGCCGCCCCCCCGGCCCCCCCCGCCGCTGACAGCGCCGCCCCCGCAGCCACCGGCGGTCCTCCGCGGACGGGCGCGGCGGCTGTCAGGCGCATCTCCCGCCGCCCCCGTCGCCAGCCGCGGCGGTGCGGCACCGCCCGCCCCGGCGGCGGCCCTGTCGCTCTCGACACGCCGGGACCGCCGACGCCCGACTGCCCGCCGCCCGACGCGTCTGGTTCCGTGCTCCTCGCCGCCGCCGCCGCCGTGCGGCGGCGCCGGCGGTCGCCATCGTGGCGGTGACGGCGGCGGCGACGGCGGCGAAACCGCCGCCGATGCAGCGCCACTCGCGGTGCGGGGGGGGGGGGGGGGGGGGGGGGGGGGGGGGGGGGGGGGAGTGAGGGGCGGGGGGGTAGAGGGTGCGAATGGCACCGCCGCCACAGACGGCGACACGGAGCCCGAGGGCGATCTGCCAGACGACGCGCGCGGCGTCACCGCCGTTAACGTTGCCACAGGTGCGGTGCGCGTGTCCGACCCCGCCGCCCCCCGTGGCGCAGCTGTGGCCGCCCAGGGACACGCGGGGGGTACACGCTGCGCGTTGCAGCGTCGGTGGCGGCGTTGGCGGCGGCACCCCCCACCGCGCCGTCGCCGGCCAGTGGGGGGAGTGACTGCGGGAGGAAAGGAGGTGGGGGGGGCGTCAGCGCTGGACCACGCGCGCGTGTGTGTGTGGGGGCGGGGGCGGCCAACGAGCCCTACGTGCGGGGCGCGATGGCCACGGAAACAGAGGCTGACGTCCGCCTCGCCGCCGTCGCCACGGCCGAAGCGGCCGCGGCGCCCGCCGCCGACCGACGGCCGTCGGGCGTCTACGGCGGCCGCAGCGCACAGCTGGGCGCCCGTCACCCCGCCACCGTCGTGCCACCCGCCCCTCCGCGGTCACGGGGGCTGTCACGGCGACGTCGGCGGCCGGTCGCACACGCGGCCGCGCCACCACCAGCCAGCCGGCCGGGTCAGGAGCGGCGGCGTTTCCCCCATGCGTGCCTGCCCCCCCCCGCTTCATCGGCAGGGCCCCCACGGGCGCAGCGCCCCCCGCCCCCCCCTCCCCCACCTCGGCCGCGAAGAGTACCGGCGGGAAGCGGCCCGCCAAGACGCTCTCCCGCCCGACCACCGCCGGGAGCCCCGCCCAGCGCCCCCCCCCCTCCAACCGGTGCTCGCCGACGGTCGTCCGGCGGGCGCGTCGCGCCCGCGCGTGTGGGGCGGGGGCAGCGGTCGCTGCGCGGCCGACGCGACGGCTACTAAATTTAGGGAGGGGGGGGGGGGTTTGTGCCGCCGCCTTGCCCGCCGCCGCCGCCCTGCCCGCCTCCGTGCCACAGCGGTGTGTGCGGGCGCCGCTCCGCCGCCGACGCTCTACGCCGCCGTCGGCATATCCTGGCTCCACACACTTTCGAAACTACGTACACACACTTTGGTGTTGGCCATCTTGCCTAGACTGCCGAGTGTCTCGGCTTGACAGAGCTACTGTTGGGGACGGTCATGTGTTCAGTAGAAGTGTCTTTCGCGCCCCCCGCAAGGAACGTATCCTGGGGCCCGTGGAAGAGTACGCTGGAATCGACCGATGCGCGCAAAATACGGCAGTGCCCGTGATACATGAGCACAGCGCCCTTGCCTCAGGGCGACCCGGACTTTTTGAGTATGCTGAGAACGATGGTGCTACTGGCAGAGCTCGCACATGATTTCTTCATGTTGTTTCCTCCGCGGTCAATTATATCGTATCGCACGTCACACTATGCACAATCGTTGTCGTGACGATGCGCCCGGCGAGGATAGTCCCCAGCCAGGCGGCTTGCTCAAAATAGGTGTCGATGGCAGACACAGACGCGGGCGAGTGCTCTGCGGTGCACGCCCAGTACCGGCACAAACCCGCGCGCACCCCTCTCGCGGCCCTCGCCCCGCCCTGTTGTTGACACCGTGGCATGGCGGAGCGCTGGCAGTGCCGGGTGGCTGTTCATGCCAAACACCGTGAGCGAGCCGTACACAGCGTGGGCTGCCCCACCCCGAACTGTCGATCATCCGTCGGCCTTCTGGGCGGCTTGGCGCCACCAGCCCCCATAAGCACACACACACACAGCGCCTCACCACCGCACCACCACAGCAGCACAACTCTTTCCTGAAGCGTCCGGACACACGCGGCACCAGCCTCTGAGTCCCGTACACAACTTTGCCGCCGCCCCTGCCGCAGAGCAGAGTGACAGATGTCAGCAAGCAGCGGCAGGGGCCGCCGTTCTCGGTAGCATACAACCAAGCGGTGGCAGCCGTGCAGCGGCGGCGACCAGCTGGCGTCGGCGGGGAGGCAGCGGTGTTTAGCTGAGGGGGCGGAGATCATGGCAGCGGGGCAGAGGTACGGGCACGGGCAGTGACAGCGACGAGGAGGGTACAAAGGTGCTGAGCTCACACCTGCTGCCGATATGGATGTCCTAACATATAGGAATCGCTGGTTCAGGGGGAGCACATTCCCCGTGCCCCCCCCGACCGCGCCAGCCCGCCCTCCCACCGCACTCCAGATTCCGAATCTCCCCCCCCCCAAACCAACCTTGACGCAACCTTGACGACGCCTTGACAAGGCCCTTGCATCTCCGTCAACCCTACGATTACCGAGGTTCGCCACGGAGGCTGGCAGAAGCGACTCGTACCGGGCTCGGATGCCCCACAGGGGCCCGTCGAGGCACACGGGGGCACTCAGGACCAAAAAATGGCAACGAATCGTGAACAGGGAGCCTCAGTCATTGGCTCTCCTCTCCCCTGCGGCCACTCATCGCGTACCCGTCAACCGTGGCCGTGCTGCCCGTCTCCAAGCGCTCGTTCGCCACTCGCTTCGGCTCTTTCATGGCGGATAGACGCGTGACCAGATGGAGACGCAGCTCATTGGTTCTCCCTTCGTCTTCACTGGTTCGTGCACTCAAACGGTGTTTTGAAATGAACAACAATAAATGGCAGCGAGGCACACCTTATTCTAGGCACGGAGGCCACCCACTGCCAGAAAGAGTGGAACACCGCAGTGTTCTCGACAGTCTCTACTGGTGAAATTGCCACCCGTCATCCGTCTCAGAGCGACGCTGACACACAGACGGAGCACGAAGACGAGCCTTGCAAAGACGGTCTGGTGAAGGGTGACCGATGGTTGAGGTAGGGCGGAGGAAAAGTGTGGTTTTCGAGCAGGGAAAGGTGGCTGGGGGCCTGGCCCAGATCATCCGCTGCAGTGGTTGCATCTGTCAACAGTCATCGACTTATGCTGATCTTCACGTAATGGCATGAGTCACGTCTGCCACACAATCCCTCGGAAGAGCAGGGAGAGTCAGATGGCTGACGAACGACACAACCCTAAAATAGGACACTTGAGACAACTGATGTAAAGGTGGCGCCGAGTGCCACTTCCGTTCGTTGCCTCTCGTTCAGAAAAAAAAAACCGCACGCTGCGGCCTCGACGAGACCTCGACGCTGCCTCGGCGAGTACGACTAGCGAGTCTGCAATGCATGCCCTCGTGCAGCACTCTGTCCGCCATACCTACTGCTGCCTCGAGGCGGCGACCGCAGCGACTTGGCCTCTCCCGAAAAAAGTGAAAAAGGACAACGTGACCCTGGCCGCGGCCTGACCGGTGCAATAGCCTGCAGTCACATCAACTCATCGTTGTCACGGTGCGGGGCGGGAGCCGACCAGCGGATGCAATCGTTGCGACACCATGATGGTGTGGGTTTTCTATGTATCCTCAACATGCCCAGACACTGGCCATGCCAACCAGATCGGCTGCGGTGGAACTGCTGTGTGAGCAGCACGTGGCTGAGTCATTTCCACCACACCGCTGTTGTCCTCCCCACCACACTTTATCGTGGCAATAGGTCATCATGGAAGTGCATCAAGTACCGCGCAGGATAATTCATTGTTATTTGTGGAAATGTCCTTGTTAGAGCTTTGAAGCGAAAAGAGGTGGACGGCAGGGGTGCGACCTTATGGAAGCAGATTATCAAGCGTGGACGCTACCTCTGTTGTGGCTCTTGCACGCGCGTCATCCTGCTCACGGCCATCGTCGTGCGGCTGTGAATGCACATTGATGGCGTCCACTGTGACACCGTGGTGCTTATGCAGGCTGAGGGTGGCGGGGGTTTTGCCTCTCACCGCTGATTTGCTGAGTGGTTTCATCACGCTTTTATCTGATGGCCTCTCCCTCTCGTCGGGCGGGGGCGGGTGTCTGCACTTTTCCTCGCCACCCCTCCTCCCCCTCCACCAACTCTCCTTTCCTGCTCGTGCGGCTCCTCATTGTCGGTGACAGCGGTTGCTGGGGGTAACTACGAGGGCGCTTTGGCTGCTGCGGCGGTGGGCCCACATACGGGACGCTGCCCCAGTCTCTCGGACGGCCGCCCTCGCCGCTCGCCTGCGCGCTTATGCAGCACGGCCGTCACGGTCGCGTGCGGTCGTAGGCCCCGGCGGCGGTGGGCTCTGTCGTGCACCGCCGACTGCACACGCGTGGGCCGTCTCATACTTCTGCTGCGGGTGGTTCCCGTCGTGGTGTGAGCGGTTGGCGGTGTGTTTCTTCGGCCGATAGCCCCTGTGCCCGTGTCGCTTGTTACCTCGTTTTCGTACGTCGACCCCGTCTGTGCTGCTGCTTCCGACTTGGGGCGGGTTGTGTGATCCCCTCTGCGTGTGTGGGGTGGTTCCGTCGGTCCAACTCGTTGCGCGCCGTGGAGCGACCGCGGTGTACCCCTGTCACCCTGTCGTCGCCGAGCTGTCGCTGCGCTCCTTCCGTCTTGTCGACCTTGGGAGTCGCGATGGGCTCCTCCCAGGCCGACGTGATTGCGTCCATAGAAGCGGAGATGAATGCCGCCCTCTCGTCGGCAGCGTCGGGGCAGGCACGCGAATCTGGCGGTGACCGTTTCACTCTGCAGTCGGCTCCGTCCACCGTCGACGGTGGGGGGCTCCCCTTTGACCTGGCGGCAGAAGTCCAGGCGCTAAACGACTCATCCAAAGAGTTCGATGGGGAAGGCTCCGTGGCCTCCCTGGGTGACTTCATGACCCACGCGTCGCTGGTGCAGCCCGACTCGCTCGCCGGCTTCCCGTCGTTCAAGACGCTCTGTCCGGCGGGCAAAGGTCTCCACCGTGCCTCGGGTGGTGGCGACGGCGCCGCCGGTGGAGGCAGTGGCGGCAGTGGTGGTGGCGGCGGTGGCCGCGGCAGCAGCGGCCGTGGGAGCGGCAGCGGCAGCGGCAGCGGGTGGAGCGCGTCTGACGGGTCGGACGTGACGTCGCCGTCGCCCAAGGCCGCCCGTATTGGCCGCAAGATGGAGCGAACGCGGGGCCCCGCTGGCGTTGTGCCAACTACCCGTGTCACGGGCGGCGTGGCGCGATCCACCCTATTTGGTGGAGCGGGCGGTGGTGCCCCCGGTGGCGCACCCGACGGCCTGCCCGTCACTGGCGTGGGAGCCGACACCGCAGCCCCAGCGCACGCACCGGCGGTGAATGCGCTGGACTGGGGCGACGAGGGTGGTGACGGCGGCGACGCTCGCTTCTCTTCCGAGGCCCTCGACTTGAGCTCCCAAGGCGACGCCTCGTCGCCGTCGACCAAGTCGAGCTCCTCGCCCAACTCATTTGGGTCGTCCGCACGGCGCAGCAAGGTGCTTGCCAAGCTGTTGAGGCCTTTCAAGAAGGGTGACGGCGGGGGTGGTGGCCGCGGGAGCCACGTTCCAAGCGGCGGCAGCGGTAAGGACGACGTGTCGCAGCCGCCATTGCTCTGACAAGGGGTCCTCGCGCTTCGCGATGCATGGTCCTATTTCTACGTACTCTATGTGTAGGTCAGTTTCCTACTGTCAAAATGCGTTTCTGGTTTTTTTCTTGCGCGCACGGACGCGCCCATCAATGGCATACGAACGCTGCCGCGGTTGTGTGCTTGGCACTTGTGCTGTGGTACACCAACTCTGTCCTGGTGCCGACGCGCTGAGATGGCAAGCACACGCAGGTATCTTCTGGTCTGGCGCACACGTTCGGATTGTACAACGAACTGTCGCCGGGTCTTCCACACGAGGTCATTCATGCTTGTCGGTGGTCGCGCTGCAGACCCATCTGCCCAAACCTCGACCGCGCGGCGAGTTAGCCGGGAAACGCTTGTACCGGCGGCAAGATCGGCACCATTCAAAAGTGAAGCAAACTGGGTCTTTCCTACCATCCTGCAATGAGCTTATCCGTACAACACATGCAGAGGTCCGCCTTCGGCTCTGACACACGCACACACACAAACATCCAAGCAGAGGGACCACGCAAAGCTCGCAAAAAAGAGGGGGGAACAGGGGACCTCACATGAGAGCTGCCACAAAGCTCGCTAGCAGGCCGGCAGCAGCTGACACCCAGAAAGCCCGCGCGCCAAAACCACGGGACTGCCGCCTCACATGGAGTCATCGGCAAGGAGGCTCTCCCGCGGAAGCACACGCCTGCGGCGCTTGGGCCCCTTGCCAGACCGGTTCAGCTCAATCCGCTTGCGCTGCAAGAAGGCGGCGTACTCCGAGTCAATCCACAGCTGCTTGTTCATATACTCATTCCGCTCCTTTGACTCAAGTTGCTCCCACGCCGCCGGGGTCAAGCCAAGCTTTTGCTGAATGAGGTACATCTTGTCCTCCTCGGTGTAGTCCCGCTTTAGCAGCTTGTACGCAACCACCCAGTGGCCCGCCCAGTAGAGCAGCTTGGCGGCGACCAGGGGCAGCCGCGCCAGCTTGAGCGGCAGCAGGTCACTCGGCGTCGGCAGGCGCACATCCCCAAAGTCCACGTCAATGACGTCGTGGGCCTCCTCTACCGTCGCCACCTCCTTACGAGCGATGAGGCGCTTCACCTCCCGCTGGTAGTCCTCACTCTCCCGCACGCGCTCCTGCGCCGAGTAGAAGACGTGGCGCATGTTGAACCAGTGGAAGGCCGTGGCAGCAGTGAGGATGCCGGCAATGACCACCCAGACGCTCGCCTGCGGCGCGTACGAGGTCTTGGCAAACTCCATCATGTACCCAAACTTTTCCGGGTGCGCCAGGAACTCGTTGTAGGCTCGGCGGCGGCCCGGGTCCGTCAGCACTTCGTACGCATTGGCGATCGTCTTGAACTTTTCGGCGGCCTTGGCGTTGCCGGGGTTGACATCGGGGTGGAGCGACGGCGCCAGCCGCCGGTACGCCCGGCGGATTTCGGCTGCCGACGCCGACCGCGTCAGGCCAAGGATCTCGAAACAGTCTGCCGACTTACAAAACACGTCCTCTGCCGACACAGAACACGCCAATGATAGTACCGCCACTGCCGCACCGGCGCAGGCCGCCGCCATGAGGGGCGCGCGGCCCCGCTGCGGCCGCCTCGAGCAAGCCATGACTGCGGCGGCGGCACGCAAGTTGGACGGATGGGTGAAGAGCGACAGGGGGGGACTGGCCAGTAGGAGTGGATGACGAAAGGAGTCGAGTGAAGAGAAGAGCAGTGCCCTTGACAACAAAGGACACGGCGGCGGTGACGCGCCGTGGGGCGCACTGCCGAGAGTGGTCATGGCAAAGCGACCAAGTCCTCTGCGAAGTGTCAGCCATTGCCACGTGGTAGATGTATTTTCACGTGACGACATTGGATTGATTGACAACTCACGTTCGAAAGCAGTGGCCATCGGGAGCGCTCAACCCCTGCTTCAGCAGGATGGCTCGCCTGCCTAAAGAGGAGCCGCTGCCGCCTTCGTCGACGTGACGTGCGTGTGCGTCGGGGTGGGGACCGCGGACGACGCGCCGGTCGGCGCGGCGCGGCGGGCGGGTGGTGTAGCGTGCGACCGCTGTAGGCATTGGCGTGCTCGACCGACCGCCCAGGCGGCGGCGCGGCCGCCGCCGTGGCGCCGCCTCTGGCCGACTACGTGGCCCGCGCGCGACGGGCGCACGCGTGGCGCTGCAGACACGACGACGGGCGGGGGCAGACGCAAGGGGCAGGCAAAGGACCGTGCACAATTTTTGTGTGTGAACGGCGCTTCGAGCTGCGACGCAGTCGAGGCACGCTCCACTGTCGGCACGGGTGCAGCGGCAGCGCGGAGCTGCAACGTACGACGGGCAAACGACGGCCGACGGGCACGCGTGCGGCCCTTTGCATCGCACCCCCGCCGCACGTCCAGTCAACGTGCCTTTACGCAGAGAGATGAGAGGGTGGCTGTGCAGAGGATCTCCGCTGCGCTGGTGCCATGCGCAACAAGAAACACCAAGAAAAAAAAAAAAAGCGGGCGCCCACCCGGCCGACGTGCCCCCAGGTGCGTCGCCCGCGACGCGGCCGCCGCGGCGACCCCACCTAGGCGCACCCGCCGAGCGCGTTGAGCTGCCCCAACAGCAGCAACGCCTGCTCCCGCACGGGGATGGCCCCATCGCCGGCCGCAATCGCGGCGGCCATGCCCTCCAACCGCAACTCCCGTTGCGCATACACAAACGCCACCGTGTCGGGCGTCCACTCCCGCGCGTGCGCGAGGAGGATGCGCAGCAGCAGCAGCCGCACGCGCGGGCCGCCGCCGCCGCTCCAATCCAACCCGTCCCCAGGGGCGCTCGACGTGGACGGCGCGCGGGCGCCGGCCGCGCCGCCGGGCGGCCGGCCACCCGGCGCGTCGGCCGACGGCGACGCGCCGCCGGGGCCCGCCGCCGGTGCCCACCCCGGGGGGCTCAGCCACTGCGCGAGCAGCCGGATGAGCGTCCGCCGCCCACCGAGCGCCCTGTTGACGACGCGGGAGGTGCACACGAGCGCGCGATACGGTTCGAGCATCGCCTCGGCGTGGCGCAGCTGCAGCCGCGCCATGGCCACAACGATGTGGTTGACCGCGTCGGCCGACGCGAGGCGCGGCTCCACGTGCGCCGCGTCCACGTCGAGCCACTCGGCGAGGGAGGAGAGGATGCGCGCCTGCCACCGCGCGAGCGTCGCGGGCGACGCGAGCAGCTGCGTGTACGTGTCGACGCCCGTCGCGGCGGCGAGGGCGGCACGGGATTTGGGGCCGGCGAGCCCCAACCCCGAATAAATACTGATACACACCGCCGACAGGTTGACGTCGTTGCTCCGGATGGCCACCTCCAGGTGGGGCACGAGGCCAGCGACCGCCGCCGCCTCCTGCCGCTCCGCCGACACGACGCACAAGTCGCAGACGGAGGAGACGACGCAGCGCGCGAGTTCCATCCCCGTCGACGGGCGGCCGAGTTCGTCGACGAGCGTCCGCAGCGCGCCCGCCGCCGCCAGCGTCTCGTGCGTCAGCGGGTCTCGCGACAAGTCCCGCAGGCAGTTGAAGAGGGCCTCCCGCGCGGCGGTCGGCAAAGTCGGCTGACTCGCCCGCGGGTTTTCGGCAGGAGCCATCCGCCGCGAAGGCGACACGCCGTCCGCTTCCCCGTCTGCACCACGCGCCACCGAAAGGTTGGCCGAAAAGGGCGGGTGGGAGGTCGCATCGACGCCTTCTGCCTCACTGGCGGCACGACCGGCGACGCTCGCCCAGCCGTTGCTCGGCGCCGCCCCGTCCACCGCCGTCCCCTGCTGCAACGCCGCGATCAGTGGCTCCAACACCCGCGCCGTGGCCATCCGCGCCTTGACCACCGAGTCGGCACGCGCCGCAAACGATTGGAGGAGGCGCGCCAGCGCCACCATCCGCTGCTCATACGAGGACGGGGCGTCGCCGTCGCCATCACCGTCCACGGCGCTCTGATCGTCCCCCAGACCCGTGAGCAAGAGCGCCGCGGCCGCTGGCTCGAGCAGCCCGCACCACGCAAAGCGGCGGCAAAAATCCCGCTTGTACCGCCCCGACTCCATGTTGAGCATCCGGTCGATGCCACGCAGCGCCAGCTCCCACCGCTCCCACCGCATCGCCTGTAGCTGCCGTTGCCGAGAGGATAGCGGGTACGCCACCCGTGCCTCCTCGCGACCGCTGATCGCGTCGACGCCGGTGCCGTCGGCAAAGAGTTCGACGTACACGGTGAAGCCACGGCACGCGACGAGCATCTGGAGTGTCGACGGCAGCTCGAGGACAACGTCGAGCAGCTGCGCTGCGCGCAGCCGCACGGCGGCGGGCCGCCGCCGGTCACACAGGCGCATGGCAACGGGGAGGAAGCCAGCGAGGCACAGGTCCTCCCGCACGTCCCGCACTGGTGGGTAGCCGCTGAGCGCGCCCGACGGGACGGACCAGGCGGCACGGACGCCCGGGCTGAGCCGCGATGGCGTGGCGGTCGTGGAGGACGACCCCGCCGCGCGGCCGCTGGCGGGGGGGGTGGCGCCCGCCGCCCCCGACGACAGGGCAGCCGAGCCCGCCCCACCGCCCCCGCCGCTGCCGCCGCCGCCGCCGCCGCCGCCGCCGCCCCCCCCACCGTCCCGTGGCCGCACCAGCGGTGGTTGGGTAAACACCGACAAAGGCGTGGCGGAGGGAAAATCGGGTGCCGCCGGCGCCGACGGCGGGGGCGGCCCCCGCGGCCGCGGCCGAAAGTCGCCGCCCCCCACGCCCGGCGCACCGCCGACGCCATCGGCAGCGTCCATCGACCACGGGGTGGACGAGCCGGCCGTCTCAAACGCCGCGATGAGCTCCTCCCCGCCGAGGCTGGTGCGCCCCGACTTTGGGCTGCACGGCTCGGTCAACGCCGTGGCGACCGCATTCGCCGCCACCTGCCGCACCGCATTGTCCCGCCCGGCGACGGCGGAGCCCCGCCCCGCGTCGGTCACCGCCGGGGTGGAGGCGGACGGCCCCTGCCCATCGCCGCCCGCCGTGCCCGCGTCGGCGACAACGCCCGAAGGGATTGGCAGGGCGTCCAAGCTGCACGTCCGCCGGCGATGGTGCCCCCCCCCGTGGCGGGACAGGGGCCGCTCCCCGCCGCCCCCCGACGAGGAACTACAGTCCCCCCACACCCCCGACGAGCCGTCGCTGAGCGGGTCGCCGTCGAGATAGCACCGCCCCGACGGCCGCTCGTCGGTGCAGCTCGTGTAGGCGAGCGCAAGCGCGATATTCAACAATGCAATCGTCCGCCGCTCGTCGGTCGCGTCGGCGCGCTCTAACAGCTCGAGCAGTGGAATGAGGCCCGGCTCGTACATCAGCGCCGCTCCCTGCTCTGGGTGCTCCCGGAGGATGTGGACGAGCGTCTCGGCGGCGAGCGCCGCCGTCGCGGGTGGTCCGTCGAGCGCGTGCATCGCCGCGCGGGCGCGCACCCAGTTGGCCCGCTCCGCCGCCGCGCGCGCCCGCTCCGCCGCCGCTTCGGGGTCGTCGCCCATGCCCGCAAACGGGTCAACGTCGGCCGCGCGGGCGCGGTTGGCGCTGGGGAGGGCGCCGTTGCTTGCCTCCCGGTGGCCACTTCGGCCGCTCGTCGAGCGGGCGCTGCCCGCCAGGTCGCTTCGCGACCGCCGCGAGGCGGGGTGGGCGTACGACAGCGGCGTCGACGGGCCGCGGGGTGGGAGGGAGCCGCTGCTCAGGTCGGCCGCGTCGGCAGCAGACGCCACACCGGCCGCGGCGGGGCTGGCCGAGGAGGGCCGGCGGGAGTATTTGCCCCCTGACCGCGGCGCCGCGCGGTTCGCCCGCACCGGCGTTTCGGGCGCTGGGTCGTCGCCGTCAAACGATCGGGGCGGCCGCATCGAGACGGACACGTCCGCCAGCGCGTCGGCGTCGTCAAATATGGGCTCGGGCCACGGTGGTGCCGACGCGGGCGCGGAGCTATCTGGTTCCCGCACAACGCCCTCTGACGGAGGTGGGGAGAAGTCAAACGCCATTGCCGCCGCCGCCGACGCGGGGTGCTCGGGCACCTCGTCCAGGTCCAGCGACAGGAGTCGGTTGGAGAGCAGCGACGCCGACGACTGGCCAATCATGGAGGCCAGGTGGTCCCCGTCGGCCGGCCGTAATGGCTCCTGCGACAATGCCGAGTCGGATGGAGGCGCGGTGAACGGGCCATCGTCAAAGTCGCCGAGCATATCGTCAAAGTTGTCATCTTCATCTCCCTCGCAGTAGGCGTCGAGGGATTGGAAGCCCGCCGCCGCCGTCGCAGCAGCACCACCGCCACCGTCGCCGTCTGCCGCAGCCGCGGCGGAAGCCACCCTGTCGGCGCCAGCAGCGGCTGCTTCCAACTCGCCGCTGCTGGTGGATGCGTCGGCGGCGGACCGCCGCACCTTCTCTCCGTTGGACGGCTCGGGCAGCAGTGGCGCCGCCGCGGCCAGCCACGAGTGCTCGAGCAGTTCCTGTGCGGTCGCCCGGGAGTGCATATCCTTGTCAAAGCAGCGGAGGAGAAAGTGCGCGGCGTCCGCCGACAGGTCCGACGGCAGCGGCGGCCGGTCGTCCGACACAATTCGGAACAGGGCGGTGATGCCAGACAGGTCCGAGTAGGGAGGCAGCCCCGTCAGCAGCTCAATGACCGTCGCGCCAACCGACCAAATGTCCGACGCCGTCGAGAAGCCCGACTGGGTGATAATCTCGGGCGCCATCCAGTGCGGGGTCCCAGCCACATCCTGCGCCGCAGAGGCGGACGCAGGCTTGTTGGACGACACGCCAAAGTCGGCGAGCTTGACAAAGGACTCCTTGGTGACGAGGAGGTTGGCGCACTTGATGTCGCGGTGGACGACACCCTGGTCGTGCAGGTACATCAGGCCGACGAGCACTTGCCTGGCAAAGGCAGCGGCTACCGGCTCTGCAAACACCCGCACCGCGTCTGGCGGTAATGATCGGCGGATGTGATTGATGACGGCAAAGAGGGAGCCGCCCTCGACGTACTCCATAACAATGTCCAGGTAGTCGTCCGAGGCGTGCACCGCCTCGATATAGTTTACAATGTGCGGGTGCTTCAGGTTCTTGAACAACTCAATTTCTGACCGCAGCGCCCGCTCCTCGTCGACGGAGAAGCGGCTGGTTGCGACGCGCTTGACCGCCACATGACGGCCGAGCTGCTGCCACAGGCCCTTGAAGACGGTACCGTAGGCACCACTGCCAATCTTCTCCAGCAGCGCATAAGTGTTGCCCGTGTCACCCGTGATGATCGTGAGGGCGGCCATCCTCTCCTGCGGGCGGCGGGGCCACCGCCCGGCAGCCACCCGGGACGAAACGGTGGGGCGGCCACAGCCACCGTTCTGACACAGAGGAGACGCCAAGAAGACGATGACATGGGCTGTTGGCGAGGTCACTACAGCGAGTAATTCTTCATGGTTTTGGAAATGGGCGCACGGCATTGATTCTGAAGCACCGTGGCTCCGATTTTTCCAGTTCCCATCCGCTGCGCAGTAGGGCCACTTATTGGGCATACAGTAACGGCCACCGCTGTGGCAGACGTTGGCAGTTGCTTTTCCCTCCCCCTGCTCAAGGAGGAATGCCTCCTTGGCCCGTGAATCACCGTCCATTGCATCGCGCCAAGGCTCTCGCCCGCTGCTCCACCATCTTCGACAGCCAGAGGCTGCGCGACTCTACCAGCGGCCCGTCAAGCGCCTGGGCCTGGCCGGGCCGCCCCATCGGTTGTCTCCCCTCGGCCGCGCGTCCCCGTCGCCCGTCTGGGGCTGCGTCTCCTCGGCTGCGGAACGGGTGCCCGGACCATGGGTCTGGCTGGCGCCGTGCGGGATGCGGCGCTCGGCGTCGTCGCCGAGAGTGTCGAGGCACTTGACGTCAGCGACGCCAGCTGGGCTACGGGCATCGCCATTGATGGATCTCTCGGTGTGTCTCTAGCGTTGGTCGCGCTCTCCCTCGAGTGTGCCCTGTTTGCCGCTGTGGTGCGTTTGCCTGGCCCTGCACCGGTGGTTTTGCATCCCGCGGTTGCACCTGTCTGCAGAGGCTGACGCCGCTGTGTGAGACTGGGGGGCACTGGTGTGAGCGATGTGTGCGGTCTGGAGGTGATGCGCCCTGTGTCGGGACTCGCGTGCGCCTCGGTTATCCCTTCTCGCCTCAACAAGCCACCGGCCCTGCGCGCTGCTGCTGTATGTGGCATGATGACAGGTGTCGGCCGTTCTGGGGCGTGCAGGGGCTGTTTGGCATTCCTAACTTGGCTCTCTCTACTGGTTCCTCGGTTGTTCGTTGGCTTTTTCGGTCACCACCTGCTCCGCCGTCTCTGTTCTCTGTCCTTCTCGGTACGCGGTGCTCCCTCCGCACCTCGGCCGTCCCATTGTTCTCTACCTTCTTGACACGCACATGATGGCGTCCACTGCGCGTGCGCCCTCAGATCGTCCAAACGGCGTCAACCGAGCCAGGCACCCACGAGCCGTTGTCGCGGTCCTTCACCCTCCTCTTTGCGCTAACGTCTGCCACGGCGGCGCTCACGGCGGTGACGACCCTCTTTTCGGCGACGGCGCTGGCCCAGGCGGCTGCCACGTGTGCCTGCTTGTGCCTCGCCCTCACAACGCTGGCGACGCTGCCGGCGGCGGCGGCCATTGTTTTCCCCGAAGCGCACAGGGGACGGGAAAAGACGACGGCCTTTGTCGGGGGTGTCGCCGTCGTTGTCGCCGCTATTGCCGCCGTACGGCACTTTCGTGTGGGGTTGGGCGTCGCGGAGCTGCTCCCCGTCGGCGGCGTTTGGCTGCTCGGCGGGCTCATGGGGGGGGGGGCGGTGCTCCTGGTGGCGGCCGCGGGCAGGGCCCTGCGGGATTTGGGTGGTCGCGGTGGTGCTGCCGTTCTGGCTGTCGCGGTGCTGGCGGGTGGGGGCGTGGCCTTCCTGTGGACGTGGGTCGAACCGTACGTTCCGTTGTCACGCGCTGGTCTCGCTAGCTGCTGCTTCCGAGGGTGTGGCTGCCTTGCTTTTTTGATGGCCGGGTGGCTGCCGTCTTGCCCTTGCCTGCTGGAGTCACCTCTTTGCTCGCGTTCCCCAAAGCACTACTGACAGTATCCACTGCGTACAACCGTCACCGCACCTTCTTCGTGCTGCCCCGCAACGGTGCTCTGCCTCCCCCACCACATTGGTTTGCTGCCTCCACCCACAGGCATTGTCGCTTGATGCTGGGGGTGTACCCATCCACCTGCCCGTTCCCCCGCATGTTTGACCACAACGCCGTGGCCGTGACGGGGCTGCTCGTCGTCGCCGCGCTCGCTGCCGAGGCGGCCCTACGACTCATGGCGGCGGGCAACGGCGCGCGGGGATATGTGGAGATCCTGTAGGTTCTGTGGGGGTCTTGTTCTCGGAACTCGACGGGCGCACCTTGGGGGGACTTGTTTTGCGCCGTTGGAGGGAGTGCCTCCCCGCAGTACTGTGCCGCACCATGCTTGCTCCGTCGTGGAGCTTGGTCGTGTGAGGAGGTGTTTGTTTCATGGAGACCGGCCGCGTCCGCACTATTTGCGTGCTTTGGCTGCCTCTTCTGTTTTTTCCGTGTAACTCTACAAAATGTGCTGGCGTCGTGTTTTTTTGTGTCCTTTGTCTGTGTCTCTTTCACCATTGCATTGCTTGTGTCGATGACTACACATTTGCCTCCCCCTTCCACGTTGTCACCCATGACACGCGTCATGTTTTGAGGTGTGTCCTCGGTTGAGCTGTAGGCGATTGGGATATCCTAGTTGCGCGCTCCCTCCATACGAACGAGACGCTGCCCAAAAATGCAGCAGCAGCGCTGGTGCTTAGAAACTCCAAGTGTCTTGGTCAACAGGTAGAGCGTGTGATGGCTCTTTGGTTGAAGCCTGGAGGAGCATTGGGGTCTCTTTTGTTCGTGTGTGCTGCTTGGGTGACGTCCGTTTCAAGTCTTAGTTCTTGCTGTCGGCCTCACCGGCGCCGGCTGCCCAGCTGTCGGGCCTCACCGGCGCCGGGCGCCCAGCAGTCGGCCTCACCCACGCCGGCTGCCAAAAAAGCCCTGCACTCTCCCGCTTTCAGCGCACGGGTTACACGTGTCTCTCAGGCGTTGGCTGCATTCCGGTGAGATCCTATCGGTCTCGCGTGCATAGTTGCTTGCTACCAGTAATTGATCCGTCGAAATTCCTGGACGTTGACAAACCATAGTATTAAATCGTATCTGCCCACTTTGCTTAGCATAATACCAAGCTTTGTCCTGTTGCAGCATCAAGACGTGCCACCCTCGTCGGTCCTGAAGGCTTGACGTGCTCTATCTGCTCACGACATCCTTCACGCGCGCCAGCTACGGCGCAGGTCGTTCATTGATCAGGGCATCTGCTCTGTCTTTCCTGTGTTTCTCGGGCATCTCTTGGGCTATTCCAACTGGTCGCGTTTCTCGTGGCTTTGTTCGTCTAGCTGTGCCGTTGAGACGTGACACTTGCTCCTCCTGCGCACTCCTTGCGCCGACACCTCTACGCTTCCCACGGTACCCCCCTCTCCCCTTTATTTTCGTAGGCAGGCAACATGTCGGACATGGAGGAGGAGGACTACGGCTTTGAGTACGAGACGGACGACGATGAAGAAGAAGATGTCGCCATTGAGAACGCCTACTATGCCGCCAAGGGGTTGTTGCATACCGACCCCCCTGGCGCGCTCTCTGGCTTTGAGGGCGTTATCGAGCTGGAGGGCACCCCGGGCGGTTGGGGCTTCAAAGCACTGAAGCAGATTGTCAAGCTGCACTTCCGCCAAGGCAACTATTCGGCGATGCTCACGCGCTACTCGGAGCTGCTTGGCTACATCCGCTCCGCCGTGACTCGTAACGTGTCGGAGAAGGTCATCAACAGCATCCTCGACTACGTGTCGACCGCCCAGTCTGCCCAACAGGTAGAGCTGCTGCACTCCTTTTACGAAACCACTCTCAGCGCCTTGGCGCAGGCGTCCAACGAGCGCCTCTGGTTCAAGACGAACCTCAAGCTCGGTAAACTTTGGTTTGACGGTGGCCAGTACGGGCGGCTGGCCAAGGTGCTCAAGGAGCTCCACCGCAGCTGCATCGGCGACGACGGCCAAGACGACCAGAAAAAGGGCACCCAGCTGCTCGAAGTGTTTGCGCTGGAGATCCAGTTGTACACGGCTACCAAGAACAACAAGCGGCTCAAGACGCTGTACGAGCGGGCGCTGACGGTCAAGTCGGCCATCCCTCACCCGCGGATTATGGGCGTCATCCGTGAGTGTGGCGGCAAGATGCGCATGCGCCAGCGCGAGTACGAGGCGGCCCAATCGGACTTTTTCGAAGCCTTCAAGAACTATGACGAGGCGGGGGTAGCCAAGCGCATCGCCTGCCTGAAGTACCTGGTGCTGGCCAACATGCTAGCCGTGTCGGACATTGACCCGTTTGACTCGCCCGAAGCCAAACCGTACACGTCCAACCCCGAGATTGTGAGCATGACGGCCCTGCGGGCGGCCTACTCGTCCAAGGACATTGGCGAGTTTGAACGCATCCTCGCCACCCACAAGCAGTCCATCATGGGCGACGCGTTTGTGGCCGACCACCTGGCGGAGCTGCTCCGCACTGTACGCACGCAGGTGCTGCTACGGCTGTTGGTCGGCTACACCCGCATGGGTCTTCCATATGCGTCCAAGCGGCTCAACGTGCCGGAAGAGGAGCTCGAGGCGCTGCTGGTGAGCCTCATCCTCGACGGCAAGGTCAAGGGCAAGATTGACCAGGTGCGTCGGGAGGTGGTGCTCGAGACGGAGGGCGCATGGGACGCCAAGTACAAGGCCATCGAGGTTTGGGGGGAGCGCGTGGTGGAGCTGCAGGCCGCCGTGACTGCGCAGCTGCAGCTGTGACCCAAGTCACTGAGTGAGGGCAGCTCCAGGCGCGCGCGCCGTCCTTTGTGGGTGGCACGCACCGCGCGCCTGCGGCGGATGAGCCGACTTCTCGCTGGCGATCGTGTGCGCCCGCCGCTCTGTGTCACTGGTCTCTCGTCTACTTCCTGCCGTCGCCGCGGCCGCCGCTGTCGCCACCGTCGCGGTTCCTCTCGGTTTGCATGTACACCCGCGCCTTGAGGCCTGCTCCTCCTCTTGCCGCCCACCCCCGTCCGTCTCGGCCATTCGTACCGTGCGAGCTGGCGTCTGTCGCGGCGCGGCCGGTGTGCCTCACGTACTGACGCGTCGGTCGTTGGGTGTGCGACGAAACGGCGGCGGCGAGGATGGGCCGGCGCCGTGCGCCTGGCAGTCGGTGTGGACGACAGGCGGGTATGGAACGGGCATGACGAGCAGACCTTGTACGGACTACCGATACAATTTGTTCTTTGCCGTTATCGTGCGTGAGCTCCTCGCGCGTTGCCTTGGGCGGCCGCGGGCTTTGAAGCCCTCCTTGCCCCTCACGTTTCTGGTCCCCACGCCATTGTGGCAAAGCACAAAAAAAAATGCCTTTCATGTCGCGGACCTACCCCCCCCTGGTATCCACCCCGCCCCCCCCAGACGCTCCTCACCTCGCACACAACCCACCCGAGCGCCGTCGCGCTCACCCCGACACCGTGTCCAACAGCCCGAGGCAGTGCAGCACAATCGCGTTTTGCGCGTGCATGCGGTTGCCCGCCTGCTGGAAGACAACCGACGCGGCCGACTCCATCACCTCGTCCGTCACCTCCCGCCCGCGCTCCGCCGGCAGGCAGTGGAGGAAGAGCGTGTCGGTCTTGCCTGTCGCCGCCATCATGGCCGCGTCGACGGTGAAGCCCCGAAAGGCGCGCTCCCGCGCCTCAATCTCCTCTTTTTGGCCCATGCTCGCCCACACGTCCGTGTAAATCACGTCGGCGCCGACGACCGCGTCCATCGGGTCGTGGCTAATGGTAACGGTGCTGAGGCCGGCGGCGCGCGTGGCGGCCACCGCCTCGGGGAGGGGCTCGTAGCCCGGTGGGCACGCACACACGAAGTCCATCGGCAACACCGCCGCGAGCTCCAACCACGAGTGCACCATGTTGTTGCCGTCCCCCACGTAGACGACCTTGGCGCCGTCCACCGAGCCGCGGCACTCGATGATCGTGAGCGCGTCGGCGAGCAGCTGGCACGGGTGGTTGTAGTCGGTCAAGCCGTTGATGACCGGCACCGTGGACGCGGCGGCCAACTCGAGGAGCTGGTCGTGGCCAAACAGGCGCGCCATAATCAGGTTGTTGAACTGCGACAACACCCGCGCCACGTCCTTGGGCGACTCGCGGGTGCCGACGCCGACTTCGGGGCCGAGGACGACCGCGTGGCCGCCCATCATAAAGGCGCCCGTCTCAAAGCTCACCCGCGTCCGCGCCGACGCCTTGGCAAAGAGCAGCGCGAGCGTCTTTTTGGACAGCGGCGAGTAGTCTGGGTCGCCCTCGATGCGCGCGCGGAGGGCGGCGGCCGTCGAGAGGACGGTTCGCAGCTCCTCGGTCTTCAAGTCGTCGACGCGGAGAAAGTGGCGCTGACCGGCGGGCAGCCCCAACGTCAATGTAGACGTCAGAGGGTAGAGGGGAGCATCGGACGTTGTAGGTGCCGCCGCTGCCCTCACGACCGTGCGGGCGCGGGCGCCGCGGGCGGCGCGCAGCGCCGGCGC
>ENA-ORXT01002176-ORXT01002176.1-marine-metagenome-genome-assembly--contig:-NODE-2176-length-24164-cov-8.521443_pt1 | contig 24164 bp, 22 predicted proteins | sample MGYA00237868_ERZ511482 | MGnify/ENA metagenome assembly ERZ511482
CACAACGACACATGCTCCAAGTCGAAGAGATCTTAGAAGAACTAAAAACTACTTAATCAACCTTACCCCATATTTTACCCATCAATGAAAATGCCCACACCCAATTGGTGATCCAGGAGGCATCTCATTCATAGCAGGTAATACGAACTCTGATGGGTCATCCATAGCAGAAGCGTACAAGCTTTTAAGGTATGGATCAGACACCTTTTCTGAAAAGGTACCCAACACTTCATGAACCATGGATGTAACACTCTTGTCTACCCTACTATCAGATATCAATCTAAGCATATGAATGAAAGCGATCTGCAGATTCTGCTTCTTGAGTGCTGATTGGTAATCCCCTGAAGCGTTAGCGTTGTTTACACCTAGCAAGACATCATTCAAGTATTTTTTAAGAGAAATCGGAGAACCAAATGCTACATTGTTTCGCTGTACGCGCGCAAGTCTCTCGTGATGCAAGAGAAAGGAAATTGTATGATTGGTCAAGCTCTCTGCCGGCCCTAGCGCATCGAATACTAATCCTGTATTGTTTTCAAAACTCTCTCGGTCTCGTGCGTATCCAAATGCTGGCGGAGGTATCAGCTTTAATATATGTTCTGGTATCGCTAAGTTGGCCGGACTGATGACCTTAAGCAATGAGCTCAGAGCAGCTTCTTGGGCAGACGCATCCACAGGCCTTACTTCATTGGTTAGCATATCTCCTTTCACATTATAGTCATACTCTACCCCACCTATCAACTTACTTGCCGCCTCTATCTGATATCTTGGCATCAGATAAAGTGGCACCAGTACTTTTTCTAACTCTGAATAAGGAGTCCCCGCTTTTATACTATTTTCTCCAAAACTCTTCATACTTACCGACCGTAGTTCCATCATCCTATCTAGCTCTACAGCTGCACTCGGACCGTTATCCCATAAGTGCGCATACGGATGAGCACCTCCAGCTGGTCTTGCATCTCTGTCTGAGATAAATTTTAATCCTTTAGTTTGGGCTTCGTGTATGATCGACTTAAGACCTTCAGCTTCATCTTCCACAGAGCCAAACTGCGTGTATCCATATCTGATGGTCACCTTGTCCCACTCGCCTATCTTATCATCATAGACATCACTTAGGTCGATCTTACCACTTGCATCTAGCTTGATCACCGGATGCGGATAGTCCATTACAGACGCTCTATCATTTACACTAGATGCGAAGTTGTGTGCTAGCCCTATCGTGTGTCCTACCTCATGAGCGGAGAGTTGTCTGAGCCTCGCTAGTGCTAATTGCTTCATACTTTCATCAGTATTGGGCGCTCCGCTGTAAGGGGATAAGATACCTTGTGCGATCATGAAGTCTTGCCTGACTCTGAGCGAGCCTAAAGAGACATGCCCTTTGATGATCTCTCCTGTCCTCGGGTCTGCTACCGATGCACCATATGACCAACCACGAGTGCTTCGATGCACCCACTGGATCATATTATATCTCACATCCATAGGGTCAGCATCTGCTGGCATTTCCTTGACTTGGAATGCATTGACAAAGCCAGCAGCTTCATAGGCTTGATTCCACCAGCTGGCACCCTCTATCAGCGCTGACTTGATGGGTTCTGGGCAACCAGAGTCAACGTAGTAGATTATCGGTTCTACCGCTTCACTTTGAGGAGAGCCAGGATTTTTTTTCTGTAGTCTGTGTCTTCTTATAAATCTTTTTTCGATGGGCTGTTCTATAGGAGTCGCATAATCATAAAACGAGACCGTACCATAAGCACTGTAAGGATGAAATGCTCTCGGCGTATAATTATCATCAGGCAATTCTATGAACGAATGATGTTGCCTGACAGTCACTGTTTTTGCATTAGGCGCAACGCTTCTGATGTATTGTCCCTGCGCATCTCCAGTGAAGGTGAGTATAGACTCGAATTCTGAATTCTGTGGAAAGTTTTTAGTCCTTGGTTCCCAAATAGCGCTTCTGGTTTTGTCTAGTTTATAGGAGCCTTGCTTAGTTCGTTTTAATCTTCCTACCACATCATGCGCATCACGCAACAAAAATGGCGTAAGGTCTATTTCTACTCCTGCATTACTTGTTTTATCTGCTTTCACAATTATAGGGAAACCCCAAAGGACGGATTCTGCAAAGGCCTCTTTGACTGCTCTTTTCTCCAATTCATTATCGCTGATCGCTCTGTAATCTTGATTAGGCTGTACGAGTAATATTTTGTTTCCTGCTCTGATGAATTTCACGATCTGTGTACCTCCTAGCTGCCCTCTATCCAGTCCTATGTCATTGGACCCTACTCCTGCTGCAAGGGAATTGACATATAAAAACTCAAACCCCAATTTACTCTCTGGTAATTGCAAGGTTATCTTACCTAAGTCCTCATCATATTCAAAATCAAAAAACCCATCAAGCAATTCGGTAGCTGATAGTGAGGTGAAAAAGAAACTCAATCCAATTGCGAATAATGATCTCCTAATCAAGTTGTACATTCTGGGGCTTTTTGTGAATAAAAAAATAAATAAACGTAGTAATAAAACTAACTAATAATCCACCAAACTCCCTGACATGTTCTACGTAGGGGTTCTCCGCTTTCATAGTGCCAGTAACAGAAGGCATCCCATCTTGAACCCAAGTAAAGAATGCAGGAAAATAAGTAGCTAGCCAAATGCCAAGCATAATGAGAACCACGATAGTAATGGTGGGAAATCTTAGCCCTTTGAAAGCAGCAAAAGCTATAAATGAAACAAATAAATAAATGGGAATCCAAATAAAAAAGTCTGGATCATTGTACTGCAAAACTCCAAACAATAAAAATAATAGTGCGACAGCTAAGTGAGTATAATTCATGCTCGATCAAGTGATATTCTAAAGTATCATTTAATTCGAGTATTAAAGAAGGGGGAATTACTTTAATTATTTTTTAGCAAATAGAATCCTAGTTATAGGCTACATAGTCGATATCGTCGATCAGATATCGTCTAAACTTCAAAGCAAAATCTCTCATACGCTCTAACTGCTCATCGGTGAATCCATTCACTTCCGCATTATATGACATATGATTATGTTGTTCTGCCTTATCGTTATGAAGACCCATCATGCGCTTATTAAAACTGCTCATCTCCCATGGGTGCTCTAGCCCTAAGAAATGTCCTATCTCGTGGACAAGTGTTGTCCTGCTCTCCAATCCTGCATAAGCCATGAATACTCTATCAAATCGAGGAGATGTGTTCTCGTATATTTCGTATCTACCTGCCATGATCGGTGTGAATCCCATCAGAGCTTGGTTAGTACCTTCTAGGTAGTAAGTATCAAATAAATATACATTTATTGCACCTTCAGTTTCTATTGGCTTTACCAATTTGTTTATTTCTATCTCTTCTTCTGTGAATGCATCTTTGTGAAGGTCTGGCAAAAATGCCTGGTTCGGATCTATCAAAATATTATTAAGTTCAAACCTGACTTGCCCTTCAAATTCTTGGTTGACATAATCTACATTATCACTGATTCCTTTTATGAATTCACGATCAATGGTGTCTAGTCCCATCATGTAGAAATTAATCTTCATCACAGGAACTTCTACATAGTTGACAACTTGATCAACTCCCCACGGATCCTTTACTCCCAACTCGGCATTGAATACCATCGTGGGGAAAAGATACATTAGCAATATTTTGAAGATCAGGTTCAATGCAGAATATTCTCAGGTCAAATAATAGTGTTTTAAACTTTCTATCAATAAGACACAAGAATCTCGAAGACCCTTTTCAAAATAATGTTAAATATTTATCCAATATGTTTTGGAGAGTTGTCGAAGCATTCAGGGGGTGACTTAGAGTCACCCCCTGAATATTGTATAAGTCACCCCGTGAATAAAGACTATCAGCCCACTTCTTGTCGAATAAAATCAAAGGCCAACTGTGCTAATTCTTCCCATATTTCTTTTTGGTCAGAAGAGATAATATACCAGGCTTTGAGGGGTGGTTTGGCTTTAAATGGGCTTAGGTGGCGCACTTTCTTTATACCATTTGCTTCGACATTGAATGTCTTACCCAGCTTGAAGGTCATCTCATTATTATGAAAAAAAGCAAAATTCTTCTCCTTGTACCTTATGCCTGGTGAGCTCATCATAGGGCCACGAGCGACGTGCTTATGCTCCGCTGAAAACTTATCAGCGATGTTATTAAAGAGCGTTTCTTCTGCGGTGACCTGGACGAAAACGTCCATTACCTTACTCAAATCAAACTTATGTTTACCGGATAGCTTAAGATGATCAGCAGGTAAATTATTTTTACCATATGATCGGTAGCTACTCCAGATATGGTCGATATACCATCCAGGTTCTGGCTCACTTCCCCATCGTAGGTCGATCTTCTTTCGCTCTACGAATAGAGCCTTAGGAATCTCGATGAAGATACACCTGTCATAGATCATATTTAATTTTTGATCATAGTAAACTAACAGTCCCTCGGCAATGACGTGGTCATACTTTTTTGCAGCGGCTAGTATTGCTTTTTTGAATTTAGCAAAGTTGATGGATAATGGGGACTCCCAATCTGTTTTGTCCCTGACCTTTGGAATATCCTTTACTGGATTTACATATTTATCTTGTTCGATGATGACGACACGATTACCCATTTGCTCAAGCTTGGCCTTGAGCAACTCTGAGAGCGTGCTTTTCCCTGCTCTACTTACGCCTCCTATTGCAATGATCATAATTGGGTCTACTGTCTAATTATTTTCTTCATCTTCTTGATATGCTGCTAACTCTCCATTTAGACTGAAATTACTGTTGACGAAGTCACACCACTTACAATCATCTTTACCACATCCCTCTTCGAATTTGTGCTCCACTATCTTACTATAGGTGTCCACCAGTTGATCTTCTACTATCTGCAGATGTTTTTCTTCTACTTCTATGACATAATTCTTATTGTTGCCCTGATCATCCGGCTCTATGAAGTCCATGATTCCAGACTTCATCTTTTTGTTTATCGATGGGTCTCCATCTAACAACAATTTATAAAACACGATCTGCCGCCAATAATCACCTCCTAGGTTTTTATCTCCTTCTTTAAGTTTCTCTAGTGCCTTTCCTTCTTTTGGTGGTTTTACTTTCGAAGCTCCATTTTTAGGCTTACCCGTTTTATAATCTATAACTACAACATGATCATCATACACCACGACCTTATCTAACTTTCCAGTGATCGGGACTCCTTTGTATTCTCCTAGTGTGATCTTATGCTCAACTTTATACTCGCGAGGTAGGCTCCATGACGCAGCATAGGTGTCATAATACCCTTTCAGTATCTGAGCCCCATAAGTACTCATCAGCTCAGTCTCTTTACGCGTAAAGTGCGAAGCATACTTCTTCATTGATTTTTCAAAATATCCTACTAGATCTTCTAATGGACCTATCGTGCGCTCTGGTGTCTTTTCTATATCTCCAAAATACTTCTCTAATGCATCGTGTACCGCACTACCAAATCCCATATAAGAACTTCTAGCTAGAGGCACCCTCAGTATATTTTCAAAATAAAATGCGAGTGGACACTTTAAGTACTTGTTTAAACTCGTAACGCTCACTTTGTAATCTTGCAGTACCCTATCTATGAGATCATGATCTATAAGTGAAGCCTCCCCTTCTTGATATCTCATAAGGACACTCGTATATTCCTCTATGTTTTGATCATCAAGGTGAATATCGATTACCTCTTCCTGCCCGCCAGCCATAGACTCTGAGATGAATCTACATGGTGATAGATCTTTATCATCATTATTATACTTTGGCCATGATATGTACAAGTAGGATTTGGCCCGGGTCATCGCTACATAGAACAAACGCCTGTCATCCTCGATATCACTCAGCGACGATGCTGGCACTAGGGACTTGGGTAGTTTGAAATTTCTGCTTCCATTATTCTTCTCGACCCAATTCTTTTCAAAACACTTGATCATGAATACATACTCAAACTCTAATCCCTTAGACCCATGCGCTGTCAATAAATTGACACCTTCTTTAGCGAAGAATATTTTATCTAGTGGCAATGCGATATCTGCATCTATCATCTTCTCGACCATAAGAAGTGTACCAGTTAGATCTAGTGAAGGATTCTTAGATGTTTCATCTTTTATAAAATCAAAAAATGTATTTACCACTTGTAACCTCCATGCCTTATCTTTAGGATCTATCATGATCTGGTCGATTACCTTACCATGCGTCAGCACTTTTTCGAATAGTGTCTGGATAGTCACATTGGCGATATCTCCTATCCACGACTCTAGTAAATTTCCAACTACTAATATCTTCTCTGGCTCTTGCACCATTGCTTTCTTGAGATGTTCTTCACTGATTAACACATCTCGCCATCTTATATCATCTTCTGTCTCGTCTGTTCTCCGAGAACAGTATATGCTCAACTTACCCACATCACGAGATGACAGCCCAAAATATTTATAATGTAATATCTCGAATAGCAAATGATCACCCATATTCATTCGCTCGTACTCCGCTCCCAGATATCTCAGAATATTCAATAGTCGCTTTACTTCTGGGTCATTGAGCACATCGACCCGTTTCTTTAGATTGATCGGTATACTCTTGTACTCTAGGTACTTGACTATATTTTCAATATTCCTGTGCTTCCGATAGATGATTGCTATCTCACTCAGGTCAACGCCTTTTTCTTTGAGTTCTAATATCTTATTTATGACCGCCTTCTCCTCGTGCTTTTCGTTATGATATTGCAAGAATTTTGGTTCTTGTTTTATCAGGCCTTCTTTTTTGCTTTCTACCAGTTCTTTGGTCAGTTCAGGATTAGTCGACACTAGTCGCTCTGTATTAACATCTATCAGTGCAGTAGCCCTATCCAATATCTCTTGAGATGATCTGTAATTATTTTCTAAGACTATGACCTTGGGATCATACTTTTGCTTAAACAATTCTATATTCTGCATATTGGCCCCTTGGAATCTGAAGATAGATTGGTCATCATCTCCCACAACAAATAAATTTGCTTCCGCGCCCCAATAACTGGCTAGTAGATCAAGGATGTCATTCTGTGATCCATTAGAATCTTGGTACTCATCTACCAAAATATATTGGTAGCGCTCTTGGTAGCTAGCCAGGAGATCTTTATTATCATTGAAAGCTCGGATGACCCATAAGATCATATCATTGTAGTCAAGTCTTTCTATCTCTGCCAGGAGGTCATTGTATTTTTGAAACTCCTGTGCTGCTGCTGCTCCTTCCGCTAGCCTCTTTAATTCCGTATCTACCAATCGTGGGTTGGGGTCTCCTTTTTGATATGTTACACCTTCTTTTGTTGTAAACTTTCTTTTATACTGAAAATCTTCATCCTCTAAGATCTCAGTTTGTGCTTTCTCAAAAGCACTTTTTATCATCTCTGGATTCCAGTTCTCTTGTTTCATCGTCGAAAACAAGTTTCGCAATCGATTCCTATCGTAGTATATATTACCCTTGTATTTTTTGAGCAGATGATCATCAGGAAACTCGTCTATGATGCGCTCGTAGACATCTACCGCCTCCAGATCTGATAATCGCTGTAAATCCCTATACCCCCCAAAGTCCTGGATATTCTCCTGTATGATAGAATTACAAAAAGCATGAAAAGTATAGATATTGATATTATACGCCTCAGGTCCGATGAACTTTAAAAGCCGCTGTCTCATTGCTACACTACCCGCCTCTGTGTAGGTAAGGCAGAGTATATTTTTATAATTTACCTCGACCTTATCTAGGATACTCCCGATCCTTGCTGCTAGCAGCTGTGTCTTACCAGTACCCGGGCCAGCAATCACCATGACAGGCCCCTCGATTGCATTGACTGCTTCTAGCTGTTTTGCGTTCAAGGTCTCTAGTGCAACTTTGAAGGCTTCGGTGAAATTTATTTTTTTTGTTTCGGTCAAAGTTTTTGTTTGAATGTTTGGATATGGTTTGTTTAGTTGGTGATTCTCAGACTTCTAATCTAGATCGCTCATTGTCTTCAACAAGATTGATAAGATAAAATTATATTCAAGATTATTGGTTAAGTTTTTTATTGAATACTCTGTGATATTGTAATCGTTCAGTTCCGATATTCAACAATAGTCCGTCAGCTATCTTATACGCTTCGCAGTAATTGATGGCTTGTGCTTTGTGGACGCCTAATAATTCTACAACAGCTTTTATCTCTACCATGACCAAATTTTCCAGAAAAAAATCTACTCGCCTCGTTCCTATATTTATGTTCTTATAACTAATTTCCATTTCTCTCGCAAAAGATAATTCCTGTAGCTCAAATTCGATAGCCAATGATCTTGTGGGTGAGTTTGTTTATATCTGTATTATTCATATTTAACACCAATCTTGTCCATCTTAAAAATCGTGTTAATGCCGATTTTTTTCCAACTCATATATCCCCCTCCCCAACTCAGCCAAAAACGCTATGCCCTCATCATACTCATACTTCCCATCATTGTAGATCTTATTCTCATTCATATGAATAGTTGCCGTAAGGAAAAATTCGATTCCTTTCTTTTTATCCAAAATGTATGCACAATCAGTTAAGTATCCATAAGCATAACCTACTTTATTAAATATCCTGATATTAGACGGTATCTTTTCTTTGCTATCTCCGTAGAGAAAAAACTTTACATAACTATCATAATATTCATCTTGCTGGCTTGCTAGATAAGGATACTCTCTCGGCGTCTTTTGCATCGTCTCAAGCAAAAATTTATGATCATCTTCCGTAATATCAAATCGCTCACTAGCAGGAAAAGCCTCAGGCAATATGATCCTTGTAAGAGACGCTTCTAAATCCTTTAGATTGATAAAATTCTTCCTACTCATATCAAATTTCTCATGGACCACTGTATCTAACTGCTCATCTAAATACCCGACTCCTTTCAGAGTATTATGCAATGAATAAAAATAACGACCTGTCGATGTGGTTTCATATTGTGAATAGATCCGTTTATCTCCATCGTAAAATGTTACGGGATTGGTATGGGTATTATCGTCAGTACTAAATCCTTTAATCCCTACCCTTGTAACTATTCTAGAATTACTAAAAATTTTCTTATCTCTCAGATTTTGATTGATATAGTCTTGCCCTGCGAATTCGTAGAGTCTATTGTAGGCATCATTATCGCTGACTGCAAATATTTTTTCTATGTAGTGAGCAACGCTTGGCAAGCCCGTCTCGGATGTGGAATCTATATGAGCGATTGACTGTGGAGCACGAGCAGAGTCAGTTTTCATAGTAGTCCATTTATCTATACCTAGTTCTTTTAATTTTTGTAGGGCTAGGAATGCTACAGGCATCTTTACGGTACTTGCAGGATAAAAGTACTGTGTAGAGTCGTAGTTGAATGTGTAGCTTTTTAAGCTTGGTTTGTTTTGTTGGTCTCTATCGATCTGCGTATAGACTACTTGCAGCTCATATTGATCACTAGCCTCAAAGTACTTTTTTATGACCTCCGACTTAGATGCTATTCTTTTGTATGGGTCCCCATCTTGGCGCTCAGTACAACCAATAATAGATAGCAAAGAAAATATCAAAAAAATCCTCATATCTGATAAGTTATTGTAGTCACGATCATATCAAAATCAGGTCTGATCTTATCATTTTCTCTTCGATATAAGATTCCTGCTGATATGTGATCAGATAATTTATAACCTAAGCTCAGTTCAAAGCGTATCCTATTGATATCATTTTGTTCATTGAACTGATACCATCCTTCTATTGCCAACTTGGCAGACATCTTTGCTCCGAGCGGATAGCCGACAGCAGATTTTACCCGGAAGAAGTCAGCATCTGGCACTTCCTTAATATCAAGTGCCCAGTGGTACATGAATCTTGTATCAAAAGTAGTCTTGCCTGATTTTTTCTTGAGTAAGATCGCTGGCCAGATAAACTGCCTATTACGACCATCTTTTAAAAACCAGGTTCTAGATAATAATCCTAATGTAATTAGCGGAGATAATTTTCTGCGGTAGGCGATATCTATAGACGAGTTGCGGTAGTCAGAATAATTTTCATGGAACCTACTGATCGGTCTTATATCTATGGCATTCTTATCATTAGGGACTATTCTCAGTCTTACTGTAGCCCACAAGGTATTATCTGCTTGACCAGAAGTATCAGCCGCAAAAAATCCTACTATGAAGATCACTATTACTATTCTGATCATATTCTTTTTATAATTTAATTACCCCAAACATCTTAAATATAACAAGTATAATTATGACGATCAGAAGACGGTAAGCCCACACTTCTGCTCCTTTATACTTAGAGGCATAATTAGCGGTAAGATAGCCGCCTAGCGTTTGACCTACGGCTAATAGCGCACCTGCTTTCCAGTCTACCATTCCCTTATAATGAAAATATGCTAAAACAAATATCGTATAGAAAAAAACCGTGAATGCCTTAATAGCATTTGCCTCGATAATATTTTGCTTGACAACTAATACTAGTACCGCTAAAAATAATATTCCCATCCCCATCTGTATGAATCCCCCATAGAAACCAATAGCGAGATAGACCGGAACCGCTACAATAGTAGGAATCTTATGGTCATGCTGAGTCTCTATCAACCATCTTTTAGGATTGACCAAAACTACTAGCAACATCACTATCAGTAAGTACTTGAAAACTTCTTTGAAAACATCATTAGATATGACAGTCGCAACATAAACACCTATGATCGCGCCGATCGTAATGAAGATGATCAACGATCTATTCTTAGGTAGGTCCAGTTTCCCATTCTTATGAAAAGCATAGCTAGATACTAAGCCTTGAGAAGTGACACCTACCCTATTAGAACCATTGGCAATGTTGCCTGGCAAGCCTATCACCTCCGTCAAAATACTGAGTGTGATCGCAGAGCCATTACCAGCTAGGGTATTGACCACCCCTGCCAAAAAACTACCCATTATGATGATCACATATTGATACAGCTCGAGATCCACTAGTCAATGTTTTGGCATAACTCAACTAGGATACCACCAGTAGTTTTGGGATGTATGAAACACACTAACTTATTATCTGCTCCCTTGCGAGGCTCCTCAGACAAGAGTTTAAATCCTTCGTCGGAGAGACGCTGCATCTCTGCTTTTATATCGGGTACATCGAATGCCACATGATGAATCCCTTCCCCTTTTTTTTCTATGAACTTTGATATGACTCCCGTCTCCTCTAAACTTTGGACCAGTTCAATTTTATTATTTCCTACTCTAAAAAAAGAAGTTTTTACTTTTTCACTTTCTACTATTTCCTCTTTATAAGGGCCTGCTCCTAGGAGTTTTTCATACAATTTATTGCTCTCTTCGATATTTTTTACGGCTATTCCTAAGTGTTCTATTTTTCTCATTTCACAATTTATTAATGCAAGATAATACACTTATCAGGTAATTACATCATGTATTGGCGTGGTTATTGAAGCATTAGCTTCAATGAAAACAAAAGCGGAAATAGTAAAGAATTGGTTACCTAGATACACAGGAATAGAATTAGGTGAGTTTGGTGATTATATACTCTTGACCAACTTTGGAAATTATGTGAAACGATTTGCCAAGATTCATAACGTGAAGATCAATGGAAAGAATAGGACATTTCCAAGTGCCACTTCCAGCAACATTACCATAATTAATTTTGGGATGGGCAGTCCCAATGCTGCTACGATCATGGATTGCCTTACGGCTATCAAACCCAAGGCAGTATTATTTCTGGGTAAGTGTGGTGGTACCAAAAAGAAAAATAAGATAGGTGATCTAATACTTCCAATTGCTGCTATCAGAGGAGAAGGTACCTCCGATGATTATTTTCCTATGGAAGTCCCTGCCTTACCATCGTTTGCATTGCAGAAGGCGATATCTACTTCTATCAGAGATATGGGTAAGGATTACTGGACCGGTACGGTCTATACCACTAACCGTAGAGTATGGGAGCATGATGAAGATTTCAAAGATTATCTCAGACACATCAAAACTATGGCTGTCGACATGGAGACTGCCACGCTATTCTCTGTAGGATTTAAGAACAAGATACCGACTGGTGCTTTGCTTTTGGTCTCTGATATGCCCATGACCCCTGATGGTGTAAAGACTGAAAAGAGTGATAAGAAAGTTACTAAGCAATATGTCGAAGAGCACATTCAGGTAGGTATCAAATCACTTAATCAATTGATCAATAATTCGCAGACAGTAAAACATCTAAAGTTTTAAACCCAGACCATAGATCGAAGCAAAACGAACAGTTGGAGATTTCCATATGGCGTGTATGAAGTAATATTTTAAGGATTCTTGCCCCCTTGGTGTTCACACAATCGAACATTACGCTACCATATGAGTATGTAAGATGATAAACAGATTCATAAGCGAGGCAGATAATTCTACTAAAGCCAAGTGAGTTAACCATTGAAGACTACATGAATGGCAGCCATGTAGTTGGAAATTAAAGACTGAAAAATATCTATAAAATATTAGAATGAAAAAATCGAGATTTAATAAAAATGAGATAAAGCACTTTACTAAACTTTTAAAATTAGAAAAGAAAGGCACTCAAAAGGAATTAAAATCATTAGATAATCTTATCACAGATCAGAATGAGTATATAAAGCGTTCTGATATGTCATTTGGCAGTGATGCATCTAAGATAAGAAACATAGAGATGCTCAAGAATATGAGAAGAAGAACCAAGGACAAACTAAAGTTATGTAACAAAGCATTAGAAAAAATAACTGCTGGTACTTATGGAATATGTGACCGGACAGGAAAAAAAATATCTAAGCAACGTCTTATGGCTATGCCAGAAGCTAATACAAGTGTCCCAAAAATCAAATAGCAGTTTATTGAATTTCTTGTCTTTTACTATTCCTGAAGCAATCTTAGAGATGCTTATCCCCAACTATTCTTCTTCTAACCGAAGAAAAAAAATTGGCAAAAAAAAAGAGAGATACTAAATAGCATCTCTCTCTTGAAATAAAAAATTTCGTTTTAATTATTTTTTTACTGCATCTCTTATCTCAGCAAGTAATGCTTGATCTGCTGTTGGATCCGGGTCTGGTGCCGCACCCATAAACTTGATCTTAGCTTTTCCTAACATGAATAATACCCATCCAACTATGATTAAGTTGATGATAGTATTAAGCCATTTTCCCCATCTGATCGCATTTACAGGTTTATAACCTTCTTGTCCTTCTACTCCTACAGCTGGGTCTAACACTACCATTAGATTAGCAAAATCTGCTCCTCCAGCAAAGTGCCCTACTATAGGCATGATGATATCATTTACAAAACCAGTAACTACAATTCCTACTGCGCCAGCAAGTATTACTGCTATTGCAAAGTCGATCACGTTTCCGGTAAAAATAAATTCCTTAAATTCCTTAAGCATGTTTTCGTGTTTTTTGATTATTAATTTAGTAACGTTCTTGTGACGAAAATAGACAAATTAGGTTACATATAATATTAATTTAATATGTAAAACTGTTAACGTATTCTAATCCAGCACTTTACACATATAAAATTTGTGAAATTGATAGATTTACACAAAAAAAGAGCGCAAACTCGAAGACTTACGCTCTTATAAATTTTAATCTGATGGTTGACCTAAGAAGCTAATTCTTCTCTAATCTTATTAAGTGCTGATCCAGCTCTTATCCATTCTATCTGTGCTTGATTATATGTATGCGCTACTTCGAAATATTCATCAGTACCATCTGAGTGATGTAAGTGTACCAATAAATTCTTGCCAGGAGCCATTTCTTCAAAACCATAAATTCCCACTTTATCATCTTGTCTTACCTTATCAAAACTCGCCGTATCTACGAATGTAAGTGCAAGCATACCTTGCTTCTTAAGATTGGTCTCATGAATCCTCGCAAAGCTTTTCACGATCACTGCTGTCACGCCTAAGAATCTTGGTTCCATAGCCGCATGCTCTCTGGAAGAACCTTCTCCATAATTATCTTCTCCGAATACTACGGTACCGATACCTGCATCTCTATATTTTCTAGCTGAATCTGGTACTGCTAAAAACTCCGCTTCGGTACTACTATCTACATAGTTTGCAACACTATTCGCTTTTTCATTAAAAGCATTAAGTGCTCCAATGAAACAGTTGTTAGAGATATTTTCTAAATGCCCTCTGAACTTTAACCATGGCCCTGCCATCGAGATATGATCTGTAGTACACTTGCCTTTTGCTTTGAGTAATACTCTGTTGTCATGTAGATGCGTTGGTTCTATGACTTCGAAAGGCTTTAACAATTGTATCCGTTCTGAGTTTGGGTCTACAGATACTGTAACTCCACTTCCATCTTCTGCGGGTGCATTATAGCCAGCATCTTCTACTGCAAAACCATTCGGAGGTAACTCAAATCCTACTGGAGGATCAAGTTTTACTTCTTCGCCCTTATCATTAGTAAGTGTATCTGTCAATGGATTAAATCCTAACTTTCCTGATATCGCTATTGCTGTTACCAATTCTGGTGATGCAACAAAGGCATGTGTGTTAGGACTTCCATCTGCTCTCTTAGAGAAGTTCCTATTGAAAGAATGAACGATACTATTCTTTGGAGCATTAAGCGGATCACTAAATCTTGCCCACTGTCCTATACATGGCCCACAAGCATTGGCAAATACCTTTGCGCCCATTTGTTGGAGGGTGTCTATATATCCATCTCTTGCTATCGTAAATCTCACTAGCTCAGAACCTGGCGTAACGGTCAATTGGGATTTTGCTACCAGACCTTTATCTACTGCTTGTTTTGCTATAGAAGCGGCTCTTGATATATCTTCATAAGAAGAGTTAGTACAAGATCCTATCAAACAATATTCTAAGTCTGTTGGCCAACCATTCTTCTCCGCTGCTGCTTTCATCTGTGATACTGGCGTAGCTAAGTCCGGTGTGAAAGGGCCATTCAATAATGGCTCTAATGTGCTTAGGTCTATCTCAATTACTTGATCGAAATATTTTTCTGGATCTGCATATACTTCTGGATCTCCAGTAAGATATTCTCTCACTGTATCGGCTGCTTCTGCAATATCAGTTCTCTCTGTAGCTTTAAGATATCTTGACATAGAGTCATCATATCCAAAAGTAGAAGTAGTCGCTCCTATCTCCGCGCCCATATTACATATAGTGCCTTTACCAGTACATGACATACCTATTGCCCCATCTCCGAAGTATTCTACTATCGCTCCAGTACCTCCCTTGGCAGTTAATATACCTGCAACTTTTAGGATCACATCTTTAGGTGTAGTCCATCCTCCTAACTTGCCAGTTAACTTTACGCCTATCAGTTTTGGCATCTTCAACTCCCAAGGCATACCTGCCATCACATCTACTGCGTCTGCTCCACCTACTCCTATCGCAATCATACCCAGACCACCAGCATTAGGTGTATGTGAGTCCGTCCCTATCATCATACCTCCTGGGAAAGCATAGTTCTCTAGCACAACCTGATGAATGATACCTGCTCCAGGCTTCCAAAAGCCAATACCATACTTATCAGAGATCGTCTCTAAAAAGTCATAAACTTCTGAATTAACATCATTTGCAATAGCTAGATCTTCTCCTGCTCCTACTTTCGCTTGGATCAGGTGATCACAATGTACTGTCGAAGGGACTGCCACCTTAGGCTTACCAGCCATCATAAACTGAAGCAGGGCCATCTGAGCTGTAGCATCTTGCATCGCCACTCTATCTGGAGCGAAGAATACATAGTCCTTACCTCGATTATAATTTTGTAATGGTGATTCGGTGTGAAGATGTGCGTAAAGCGTTTTCTCAGCAAGGGTCAACGGTCTGTTAAGTGTTGCCTTTATCTTACTGATCTTTTCTGGTAAGGCTGCATAATGCGCCTTGATCATGTCAATATCAAATGCCATATGGATATAAAATTTTAAGCTTTCAAAAACTTTTAAGAAGCTGCAAAAATACTACTTATAAGGCTAAATAGTAATGCATATTGATATTATAACAAAGGAGCGGCATGATGGGTACTTTATACAATTGGATAGTTTATATTTTGTTTTCGGGTATTATCAACCTTTTTCGAGATTTCGGATAAGTCTAGAAGTTATCTTCAAGAAGTCCCGCTCCGTGATAATACCTATCAATTCATCATCCTTAACCACAGGCAAAGAACCAATATTATGCTCACTCATCAGGAGCATGGCCTCTGACAGACTCATATCCTGATTAGCAACGATCAGTTCTTCCTTCTTGATCATGATATCTTCTACTCTGTAGCTCTTATCTTCGTCTCTTATCTTTTTATCAATGAGGTGCTTAAGTATGGTACTAGATGCTACTAGACCTAGTATGCTACCCTTACCATCTTCTACTGGAGCATAGCTGATCTTACGCCAGTTCATCATCTCTGCTACGAGTTCTATGATGTCATCTTTCTGCACGGTGAACAGGTCCGTTCGCATAAATTCTGAGACTTTGAGTTTTACAGGCATATATTTTTCTAGGTCTTTTTGATCAGGTAATTCCCACTTATGAGCAGGGTTGTTTTCGATATTTTGATTTTTTAGCATGGATGCTGTCAACACGCTTAATGCTACATCTGGGTCTGTTTGTTCGGTCAACTTAGTGTACGCCCTGAGCATCCATCTTGCACCATTCATATGTTGCTGAGCTCTCTCCTCTATCACACCGAGATACTTATCTATATCTGCGGCGTCTACTTTATTTGCCTCTAGACCTTTGCGTGCTATGGGTAGTAGCTCATTCAGTACTAGGTCACATGAGGTTATTTTCTTATCCCCAAACCAAGTAAATTTAGAATCAATACCCGACCTGGCCGCTTTACTAAAATTATCCCTCACATCAGAAAAAGATAAGTGCTCCCTGATGTCCGATACCTCAGCAGCAAGTCCGTGCATACACCCTATCCAAAATACAGTGTTTGCCATTTCGTCCAAGACTGTCGGACCAGCGGGTAGTACCCTGTTCTCAATTCTTAAGTGCGGTTTACCATTTTCGCTGATGCCGTAGCATGGTCTATTCCATCTATAGACTGTAGAGTTATGCACCCCTAGAGCCCTTAGTTTTGGAACATTACCATTCTTGATAGCCACTAGGGCATCCTCTTTTAGATCAGAACCTATCAGCACTCTGAACCTTGCTATATCTTCCCGGTAGATCTCTAGTATGGAATCTTGTAACCAATCACTACCCAAGCTCACTCGGGGACTACGCTCTCTCATATGATCGTGGGTAGTACGTGTATCTATGGATTGTTGGAAGATAGCTATCCTGGTCTCATGCCAGAGTCGCTTACCAAACACTATGGGCGAATTAGCAGCAATAGCCATGACCGGAGCAGACAGCGCTAAGGCTATGTTATACATCTTGACAAAGTCATTTGGCGAGATCTGTAGATGTACTTGGAAGCTGGTATTCAATGCTTCTAGCAGAGGAGAATTATGCGAAACCAATAGTTCGTCGATCCCAGAGAGTCTTAGTTCATATGCTCTCCCTATCCGCTGGTCATCTATGGCCTGCATGAGTGCATGATATCTTTTCTTAGGTGTAAGATTCTGCATCTCTAGATCAAATTTTCTGAATGTCGGTAGAATCCCTGTGAGTAGTAAGGAAGCATCAAATTCATCTAGCACCTTCTGTATGATACCAAGGTTAGTGTTTATCTCAGATTCCATATCCTTAAAACAGGAACCAACAAGACGCCGTGGCTGCAAGTTAGTTTCTAGATTAAAGCGGGCCAATTCAGTTTCTACCCACTCGTGCTGACTTAACTTTTCTAATACTTCTACTGCAATAGGTGCGGGCTTCAGTGTCTGATTATCGATCAGTACCATCTCCTGCTCAGCACCAATAAAGCTCTCTCCTGATTCGAACCAATCGTTCTCTAGCATATACTCTATCGCCTTTACATCCTTGAGTAAGGACATGACGAATTTTTGCATTTGCTCTCTGTCCTTTACTAGTGATACGCGCTGCTCTCCCATTGAAGGATTAAATTAGAATATAATTTTAATATCAACCAAAGATCGCTAAGAATTAGATGACAAAGGATAAGACTTTGATTTTTATTTACTTTTCCAAAGTATAGTGGAAAAGCGAAAACAATACTGAACAAATCTAAACTTATGAGGAATCATCATTAGTAGCTGGATTCCTTCTGTTAAAGTAAGTCCTATTAATTTTATATAAATCCTTAGCGTAGGTTTGAAGGAAATGATCTTAGACTTGTAATCACTCCTAGCATCCGCTACCATATCTGCAACTCCCATCAATCTACATAGCCTAGTAAAAAAATGAGTGAAGCCCTCATTTGATAGTGCTCCAATAATCAACAACGGCAAGGTAGCAGTAGCTTTTCCTTCCTCTTGAACCATCTGGATAAATAAATCAATATCCTCTACGTGTCTTTTATCCTCTGTTTTTGTGAAAATCACTTTTGCAGCTTCAATTAGCGCTACTTTAAAACTCAACTTTTCCGCTACCCATCTCAAATTTAAAAGACTTACCTGAAGCGCTGGATACTTTAACTCTCTTGGTAGGTCATCCCTATCTCCATTAATCAGTTGAATCATCGACTTTGATAATAGCAGTCTTACCTCTCGGTCTGCTAAACCATCTAAAATATCATCTACTCTGTCAATACAACAAATCAAATGATCTAAATATATTTTTGTCGTATCATCTATCGTGATATCAAAAGCACTTAAGAGGACATGAAACTCATCACTCAGTTTTTTGTAAATGGGCCTGACACCTTTCCAATTTACTTCTCTATCTGGCAATATATCCTTATCCTGGTACATCTATAGATTGAAAACAATTATGAACAACATAAGTTAATTATAATCCTACTCTCAATAACATATTCAAGAGTCTATTCGTTTTTGGGTCAACCACTTTTCAATGAAAAACTATCTTCTAGGTTTATTGATCGTTCTTACAGGCGTATCCTGTGGCGGCGGCGAGACACCATTATTCGTGATGGAGCTAGAAACAGAACTGCTAATCCCAGCTGGTCTCAACAGCCTAGACTCTCATTACTTTATCCTCAGGGATGTACCTACTCGCATTGCTAATTACCCGATAACTACCTTCAATGATATAGACAGGATACAGTCTAGTAGAGCAAGTCTAGAAGGGAGAGTACAAGAGCTAGATTATAGCGTTGTTGACCAAATCACGATCGAGGTAGTCTCTAAATCAGACCCTAGTAATCAGAAAGAGATCTTTTATAACGAGCGGATTCCTTTCAGAGAGCAGACCGAACTTAAATTATTAAGTTCTTTGTCTGATGTGAGCGATATCCTTACAGAAGACCTCATTGATTTGGAAATAAGATTAATATTCAAAACCTTTACGCCTACAGAATTTGATACCCGATTGTTAATGACATTCAATGCATATGCCACAGAGTAATGATATCATCCAATACATGGTCGAATTCAGAGTGCCAGACCCGATAACTCAAGAAATCATCTCCCTCATCCCAGACCAGCGAGAAGTCGTAGAAACTCTTTTTACTGGAGGAAAGCTAGTCATCTATTCTCTAGCACAAGACAGATCAAAACTATGGGCCATCTTCGTGGCCTCCTCAGAAAGTGAATTACTCAACCTGATCGATAGGCTTCCTCTATCCAGCTACATGGACTACGATTATCACCAGCTGATGTTTCATCAGAGCGTACAACTACTCCCCGCTTTGTCACTGAATTAAGACATATCTTTGGCCGCTTCCATGGCCAACAGAAAACTCATCTTATACACGCTTGCCGTTATCAATTTTACGCATATAGTCGACTCTATGTTGATCATGCCTATGGGAGATATTTTCATAGAGGAGTTTCAGATCTCTGCTCATAAGTATAGTTATCTTATTATGGCATATGCCTTTGCAGCGTTCTTATCCAGCGGTATGGGATTCTTTTTCTTAGACTCCTTTGATCGGAAAAAAGCACTACTATTTACATACATCGGATTCTCGGTTGGTACTTTTGCTTGTGCATTTGCTAATACTTATGAACTGCTCGTGGGTATTAGATTTTTGACTGGCCTGTTTGGCGGATTCATAGGGGCTCTCGTGTTGTCTATAGTCAGCGACCTTTATAAATTCAAAGAAAGAGGTGCTGCCATCGGAATCATCTTTGCAGCATTCTCCGCTGCCTCAGCCTTGGGTATTCCTATAGGCTTATACCTGGCCGTGGTCGGATCTTGGCAACTTCCTTTCATGATCATTGGTGTTTTTGGTCTTATCATTACGGCGTTAATTTTCTTTTTGTTTCCTAGTATGACTTCCCATTTTGAATCTGTAGATAAATCACGAACTATGATGGATACGATAAGAACACTGACTAGTGATTCTAATCAAGTGATAGCACTACTTACTGGGTTTATAATTATCCTTGGGCACTTCATGATCATTCCCTTTATCTCTCCTTACATGATCAAGAATGTTGGGCTTACTCAGCTGGAGATCAGCTATCAGTTTTTCTTTGGAGGAGTAGCGACTATCATCTCAGGTCCTCTGGTAGGGAGATTCGTAGATAAGATAGGCGTCTTCAAAGTGTTCTTGACCATGCTGATATTATCCACTATACCTACGATGCTTATCGTGACCTTACCTGAGATCAGTTTACCATTAGCAGTCGCTGTGGTCGTATTATTTTTCATAACAGCGTCCGGTAGGATGATCCCTGCTAATACGCTCATATCCGCCGCTGCGTCCAAAGACAATAGAGGAAGCTTTATGAGTATGAAATCTGCCTTACAGCAATTGGCTATTGCGCTCGCTTCATTGATCAGTGGTCTGATCATTTTTATCAATCCCGAGGGTAAATTTGAGAATTATCCTATCCTTGGGATAATATCTATCGCGATATTGTCTACCACTATTTATCTTATCAGGAAGCTTAAGGTGGCTAAGGATAATTGAGTTTTGAATAGATTGGGTTTGTGCGACCACGTTCTAGCCGGAAAAGATCTTTTCTCTGTTTTTCTATAATACTTTGACTGAGCTGCAGTCATCTTTTGAGGTAGAAGTTTCTAAGCACGTAAGACTCCTTTATTATTTTCATTTGGCTCTAATAAATCCCATAGGTTTCCATACAGATCCTCAAAAACAGCAACTTTACCATACTCATACTCCTGAGGCGGTCTAATAAATTTTATGCCTTGCTCATTGAATTTTTGAAAGTCTCTGTCGAAGTCATCAGTAAATAGGAATAAGGATACTCGTCCTCCTGTTTGATTACCTATACTTTTTACTTGTTCTTCATCTGCAGCTTTTGCTAACAACAAACAGCATTCTTTAGCTCCAGGAGGTGCTACAATTACCCATCTTTTTTCTGCACTCAATTTGGTGTCTTCCAATAATTGAAATCCAAGCTTATTCACATAGAAATCTATAGCTTCATCATAGTCTTTAACAACGAGCGCTATATGAGCAATTCTTTGATACATCTCAAAATTTTTCTACGAATAGCTAGTTCTAAATGGCTGCTAAAAAAACCAATCAGCTTAAATAAAATGCTTAAGCATAATGATCTCTTGCTTGCGCAAATCCCTAAACCAACCTCGCGGAAGATCCTTCTTGGTCAAGCCTGCATAATATATTCTGTCTAGTCTGATCACCTCATAATCGAGCGCCTCGAATATTCTTCGGATGATACGATTGCGTCCAGAGTGTAATTCTATAAAGATCAAATTCTTGGGCTCGTTAGGCATATGTCCCACCTTATCAACAATTGCTTTCCCGTCTTCTAGATCTAGCCCTTTCGCTATTTTTTTGACATCTTTATCTGTGACCTTTCTATCCAACTCTACATTGTAGATCTTCTTGACCTTATGGCTTGGGTGGGATAGTTTTTTGGTGAGGTCGCCATCGTTTGTTATGAGCAGAAGTCCTGTTGTGTTTCTATCTAGCCTGCCTACTGGGTAGACCCTTTGATTTACTTTTTTCTCGACTATATCCATCACCGTCTTTCTACCCTTTTCATCGCTGACTGTCGTGACTACATTCTTAGGTTTATTCATAAGGATATAAACCTTCTTGACCTCTAGGTGTAGACGCTTCCCTTGGTAGTACACCTTGTCTTTGGGTACTGTGACGTAGCCAGGATTGACCTCTATTAGCCCATTGACCTTGACCTCTCCATTCTTTACTAGTTCGGCTGCTTTGCGTCTTGAGCAGACACCGCATTGCGCTACGAACTTGTTGAGCCTCATGCCTACTTTACCTTCGATTACAGACTTTGCCAATTTTAGAATTTATTTGATACAGCGATGAAGGTAGTCAGAAGTCTAGAAAGGGATGTCATCATTCTCCTCATCATTAAAACTAGACGGTCTTGTGACTATACCTGCAGCCATAGGGTCTTCCATATCCGTCTTGATAGGACCATCAAATGGATTTTCATCTCCATCTACGAATTTGACGAAATGTGGAATAAACTTAAGGAATACACTTCCTAACGATCCATTTCTATGTTTAGATATAATGATCTCTGCCTGATCCTTAGGCGTATCAAAGTCGTCACCTAATTCGTAATAGTCGGCTCTGTAGATAAACGTTACGATATCCGCATCTTGCTCTATGGCTCCTGATTCTCTAAGATCCGATAGCTGTGGTTTTTTATTACCACCTCTGGTCTCTACTGCCCTACTCAACTGTGATAGCGCTATGACTGGGACATTAAGCTCCTTGGCTAGTGCCTTGAGCGATCTCGATATCGTACTTATCTCTTGCTCCCTATTTCCTTTGGAGGCTGAGGTACCTGACATCAGTTGTAGGTAATCGATCACGATCATCTCTACTCCATGGTTTTGCTTAAGCCTACGACACTTGGCTCTGAGTTCAAATATGTTGATGGCAGGAGTATCATCTATGTAGATCGGAATCTCCGACATCTTCTCTACAGCGTTGTACATCTTCTCCCACTCATAATCATCTAGACTACCATTCCTAAGACTCCTACTATTGATCTCTGATTCCATGGCGATGAGCCTTTGGACCAGTTGCAGTTTTGCCATCTCCAGTGAGAATATCGCTACTGGCTTACCTTGCAAAGCAGCATTACGCGCTAGCGAAAGTGTAAATGCCGTCTTACCCATACCAGGACGTGCCGCGATGATGATCAGATCTGATGGCTGCCATCCTGATGTCATCTTGTCCAATTCTGCAAATCCTGTCGGCACACCAGTCAGTCCTTCTTTTTTACTGACTTCCTCGATCTCTTTAGAAGCAGATACAGCTAAGCTGCTCAACGCTTCGAATCCAGTATTAAGATTACTATCTGTTACTTGATATAAATTTTGTTCTGCTTCATCCAGCAGTTCGAAAATATCCATGCTATCCTCGTAGGAGTTCTTGATGGTCTCGGTGGATATTCTTATCAATTCTCGCTGCACAAACTTCTGAGTGATGATCCTTGCGTGGTACTCTACGTTTGCAGAAGAGGAGACCTTATTTGAAAGACCCACTAGATACTGTACTCCTCCTACTCCATCTAGTTTCTTTGCTTTCTTTAATTCCTCGTGGACCGTGAGTAGATCTACCGGTTTCGATTTTTCGAATAAGAGCATCATGATACTATAGATCTCTTGGTGTGCTTCCAAGTAGAAGCTTTCTGGATTAAGGATCTCTATAACTTTAGGTAATCCTTCTGTATCCAGCATGATAGCTCCCAATACTGCTTCCTCAAGGGGAACCGCCTGTGGCATGATCTTGCCATAAACCATCTGGCTTAAGTCAGCTTCCTTTTTGTAGGACTTTAGACCTTGATTAAGTGATTTGATAGGGTTTTTGGAATCTGCCATGCGCTACTTATCTATTATTTGTCTACTCAAAGCATAAATGTAATCGGTTTTAGATGAGCTTTTGCACAAAGACATGGACTACAATTGTTAATTAGATGTTAGTAAGTGAAATGGTCAGTGGATAAAGAATCCCATATTCTAATTCCAAATATTATAACTAAAAGTTACAAAATATAATTCCAAGTTTATATATGTTATTTTATTCATAGAAAACTGATTTATAGGTATTTAGCAGGAAGATTCGGGAGGCGTTCTATATTTAACAAAGTAAAAACATAAGAAAAGCCCCGCATAAAAGAATGCGAGGCTTTGTTTAAAAATTCTATATATTTTATTTCCTATCTTTTGTGAGAACTTAATTTCTGGAGCAC
>ENA-ORXT01002177-ORXT01002177.1-marine-metagenome-genome-assembly--contig:-NODE-2177-length-24151-cov-6.809130_pt1 | contig 24151 bp, 28 predicted proteins | sample MGYA00237868_ERZ511482 | MGnify/ENA metagenome assembly ERZ511482
CGCGTAGGACCGGACGCTATCGCGTGGCGGCTGATAAAATTATCCCACGTTTCGTCTAAAGTAAGTGCCATTCGGCTGGCGCCCTGCCGCTAAAACCGGACGGCTGGCGCCCTGCCGCTAACATCGGATCATAAATGGCGGCAGAAGAGAAATCTGAACAACACCACTTAGCCTACGTTCGGTTGCGTTCGCCGCAGCAGCACGCGACGGCGTTGGACGTTCCTGACGCGGCCGAGGTGGATGAACTGTTTTCATACAACGTTGATCTGCGATCAGGATACCCAGAACACACGGGGCTCGCCGTTTTTTCTGCGGCTGCTCGGCATAACGTTTTCGAGGCGGCGGTCGAATACACACGCAAGTATCTTCCCGAGGTCGACCAGTGGCTGCCCAAAATTTCTACCGACCGCGTCGTGATGGCGGGGCACCAACCGACGTTGTTTCATCCGGGCGTGTGGTATAAGAATTTTCGCTTGGACGCGTTGGCGAAACGATTTGAGGCGGCCCCGATCAATTTGGTGGTCGACAACGACCTGTTGGCCACGCCGACCATTAGTTACCCAAGCCAGCGCGACGATGATTCGGCTGCGGTCTCACTATTGAATCTGGATCAACCCGCCGCCCCGTTGCCCCATGAACATCGAGGTATCGTCGATGAAGCCAGTTTTAACGCGTTTGGGCAAAACGTTGCCGACGCGATTAGTCCCACCGTCGCCAACCCGATCATTGGAGCGTTGTGGCCAGCGGTACTGGCGGCCAAAGAACGTTTAGGCGGCGCATCGATGGGACAAGTCCTTGCCGCGGGGCGGCATCGGTTGGAGTGGCAGTTGGGATTGCGCACGTTAGAGGTACCGATCAGTCACGTCGCCGGAACGTTGGCTTTTGGTTCTTTCGCGAGTCAGATTTTTATCGACATTGGGAATTTTCAAGAAATCTACAACCGTGTCTTGCTCCAATATCGCAGTGAGCATGGCATTCGAAGTTCTGCGCATCCGGTGCCAGAACTGTCGAGCATCGATCAATGGTTGGAAACTCCGTTTTGGATCTGGACCCATTCCGATCCGCAGCGCCGCCGGTTATTTGTAAAATCAGACGACCAGAATTTTCATCTCTCTGATTTGAATCAGTTCCAGCAATCTGTGAACATTGGGGAGTTTCCGGGATGGTGGGCGGCGAATGTAAAAAGTCAGCGCGTTTGCATTCGCCCACGCGCCCTCGCGACAACGATGTTCAGCCGATTGCTGGTCAGTGATCTTTTTATTCATGGGATCGGCGGTGCGAAGTACGATCAGTTGACCAACCAGATCATCAGCGATTTCTTCGGCGTTAGCCCTCCAGAATATTTGACATCCACCGCCACGTTCTGTTTGCCGTTCGCCCACGCGCGGGTAACCAAGGAAGATATTTCGGACCAACGTCAACTATTGCGCGAGTATGAATTTCACCCTGAAAAATACGCGGACCCTTCATCGGAAGCCGATGCGTTGAAAGACCTGAAACGATTGGCGATTGAAGAGTTTAACTACGGTGGAGCAAAGAAATTGGCTCATGAAAAGATAGCAGCAATCAACAATCGTCTTGCAGCGCGGTTGCAACCACAGGCGAAATTAGCCGAGCAGACAATAGAGAAGCTGAAATCGCAGTTGCGGACTAGCCAGATCTTACACTCGCGCGAATACAGTTTTGCTTTGCATCCGGTGTCAATTGTCGAGGAGTTAAAAATGCTCGCTCGGCCGTGAATTCTGTTAAAACCAATGTAGCCAAAGGCTACTATTTTATTTCACAACATCTTGGAAGGGTTACGGCGATAATGTTTTCTTCAATTTCAAACCGTGCAGTTCAATTTTCAGTGACGACTGCCACCGCAATTTTATTCTTAAGCAACTGCGTGCTGGCCCAAGACGCCGAGTTTAAACCGTTGTTCAACGGTACTGACCTTAGCGGCTGGAAGGTAAGTGAAAATTCGGATTCCGTTTCCGTCGAGGACGGCGCAATTATCACCAATGGCGACAGAGCTCATGCCTTCTACGTTGGTGATGACGGGAAGGCATCGTTTAAAAACTTTCATTTGAAGGCCAAAGTTAAAACGGCCAAAGGCGCGAACTCAGGGATCTACTTTCACACTGAGTATCAAGAAGAAGGTTGGCCCTCCAAAGGATACGAATGCCAGGTCAACAACACTCAGTCGGATCCCAAGAAGACCGGTGGGCTGTATGCCGTTGAAGACAATTTCGAAGCGCCTGTCAAAGACGATGTGTGGTTCGACTACGAAATTATCGTTGAAGGAAAGCATGTTGTCGTGAAGATCAACGGCAAGACAATTTCGGACTATACCGAACCCGAGGAGGTCGAGCGCAAAAAGGGCTTGGCAGGTCGACTAATTGACAAAGGCACATTCGCTCTACAGGCCCATGATCCCGGAAGCAAAGTCTGGTTTAAGGACATTATGGTAAAGACGTTGCCATAGTGCTGGTCAACTGTGAGCTACTGAACACTCGGGGGAAAGCATTCGCACATTGAGGAAAATTTTAAGCTAAGATACGAGGCCCCACAGCCAGTTGGCGAATTGCCATTGCTTGCCCACACCCGCTCAAGCTTACCGACCCACGACGCCATGATTCCCACGAATTCAACCAGCCGGACTTTAATCGCAGTTTTCTGTGCGACTGCGGTGGTTTGGGTGGCCTGTTTTTTTTGGCCGTTGAACGCACGGACGCAATTGCCCACGCGTGACCTAAGCGTCACTGTAGTGAAACTGTGGGGCGATTCGAAACCGCCGGGACCGAGGTCCACCGATGGCGAGGAACGCGACTTAACGAAGGCGTCGGATCAACTGGTTGCGGGTCGGCGGATTATTAAGCTTGGCAACGTCTCAAGCCCAGAACTTCATATCTTCCCCAGAGATGCTGGCACCACTGGCGATTCGGCGGTGGTCGTGTGCCCCGGCGGCGGATTTTCAATTCTTGCGTGGGACTTGGAAGGCGTCGAGGTAGCGCAGTGGTTGAATTCGATCGGCATCACCGCCGGCGTGTTGAAGTACCGCGTACCGACGCGAGATCTTGATATCGTTTGGAAGGCTCCGGTACAAGACACCCAGCGCGCCATTAGTATCATGCGCGACTCTGCAGATGATTTTGAGTTCGACGTGACGAAAATTGGTGTATTAGGGTTTTCAGCCGGTGCGATTGCCGCGGCACGGGCCGGATTGATGCCAGCGCGGCAGTATGAATCGGTTGATGAAATTGATCAGAGATCGTGCTCTCCCAATTTCACGATTTTGATTTACGCCGGAGGTTTAATAGATGATTCAAAGAGCGGGCTTCTCGAGGGATTGAAGATTGATAAAGCGACGCCGCCAACATTTATGGTTCACGCGTTCGATGATCATGTCCCCCTGGACACGCCTGTGGTGCTGCTTAAAGCGCTCAAGGCCGTCGAAGTTCCCGCTGAATTGCACGTTTACGATGCTGGCGGGCATGGGTATGGCTTACGTCCTGTCGAAGGTTTTCCCGTTACGACGTGGCCGCAGCGGTGCCGGGAGTGGTTGCAACGCAATGGTTGGATGAAGGCCTCTGGCGAGCAGGCAATTACACCTGCGGAGTAGTCTCCCAAGCCTTTTCGTTGTTTGATATAATGTTGATTCACCACGGCCTTTAAACGATCCCTATCGGCGGGAACCTATGACGCGCGAAACGATCCTCTCTAATACCCCACCTCCCGAGGAGGACGATCCGCACTTACGCCCCATGCGGATGGACGAGATGATTGGGCAGAAGGATGTCATCGCGCGACTTAAAGTTGCGATCGACGCGGCCAAACAGCGCGACGAAGTCTTGGGACATATTCTGTTTGACGGACCGCCCGGTTTGGGGAAGACGACTTTCGCGCATTGCATTCCAAATGAACTGGATGTGCCCGTGGACCTTCTTTCGGGTCCCAGTTTGAAAGCGCCAAAGGATTTAGTCCCCAGCCTGACCAATTTAAGGCCAAAACAGGTTTTGTTCATCGACGAAATCCATCGTGTGCCCAAAGCGGTCGAAGAGTATATGTATACCGCGATGGAAGATTTCCGTATTGATCTCGTATTGGGTGACGGTATTAACGCGCGGACGCATAATTTCAAGTTGCGGCCTTTCACGTTGATCGGAGCAACGACCCGCGCGGGGATGCTGACCCAACCGCTGCGAGATCGTTTTCAGTTGCGCGAGCATTTGGATTTCTATACATTAGATGAACTTGGGCAGTTGGTGCATCGCAACGCCGAAAAATTGAAAATTGCGATTGACGATGAAGCCGCGATTGAGATTGCGTCCCGCTCGCGTAGCACCCCACGCGTGGCGAACAATCGGCTGCGATGGGTGCGGGACTACGCTCAAAGTCGCGCCGACGGGAAGATCACGCATGAGGTGGCTCAGGCTGCGTTAGCGATGGCCGAGATCGACAGCCTGGGGCTGGACCGGATGGACCGAAAGTACCTTGATACGCTGATTCGAATTTGCATGGGTGGTCCGACAGGAATTGAAACGATCTCCGCGACGATGAACACGGTGGTTGATACGCTGGCGGATGAGATTGAGCCATTTTTGCTTCGTAGTGAGCTGATTCTTCGTACTCCGCGCGGCCGCGTCGCCACGCCAAAGGCATTTCAACACCTCAATCTGATTCCCCCGAAGTCGGCGTTTCATTCGGATTTGTTCGACAGCCAGTAATTCTGCCGATTTTAGAGGGCGCCGTTTTGTAGTACGATAACGATCCGGGGGCTCAGATCGGGCACGCTTGCCAGAAAAAAAGTGCAAGCGTGGGCGGGCAAGATTGCCACTGCCGCGTTTTAGAGGCCCAAAAATAATCAGTCATCTCCACCATCAGAGGATAGTTCTGTGAGCAAGATTGCGTTTCTATTTCCGGGCCAAGGCGCTCAGAGTATTGGGATGGCGAAGGACGTCTGTCAACAGTTGCCAGCAGCAAAACAATTGTTCGACCAAGCCGGCGAAATTTTGGGCTACGACCTAGCAGATGTTTGCTTCAATGGTCCGGCCGAAAAGTTAAATTCGACCGCCGTTGCACAACCTGCGCTTTATGTTTCCAGCATGGCTGCTTTGGAGAAGTTAAAACAGGAAAAACCAGAAGCTGTCGAAAACTGCAAAGCGGCAGCGGGCTTGAGTCTTGGCGAGTATACCGCGATGGCGTTTGCAGGTGCCGTGTCATTTGAAGACGGACTGCGACTGGTTCAGAAACGGGGTGAAGCCATGCAAGCCGCAGCTGATAAGGTACCTAGTTCCATGGTCAGCGTTTTGGGATTGGATGCCGAAAAAGTTCAGCAGATTTGCGACGATGCTAGAGTGGATGGCGAGTGTTTGTTGTTGGCAAATTTCCTTTGCCCTGGAAACATTGTTGTCTCCGGTGATCAGGTGTCCTGTGACCGCGTGAACGAGTTGGCGTTAGCCGCTGGTGCGATGAAGACGATTTCACTCGCTGTTGCAGGGGCGTTTCATACCCCGATTATGAAACCGGCTGTCGGCGATTTGGCCGACGCGCTTCAGGGAGTTGCGATGAGTGCGACGCGGATCCCCGTCTACTCCAACGTTGATGCGTTGCCGCACACCGACGCCGAATTATTCAACGACCTGCTGCTGAAACAGGTTTGCGCGCCAGTACTTTGGAATCAGACGCTGGATCGCTTGTTAGAGGACGGTTTTGATCAATTCTACGAGGTGGGCAACGGCCGGGTGCTGACCAGTTTACTCAAACGCGTCAAACGCAAGATCCCGTGCGAACCCGTGTTGGGATAGAGTTTCGCGGCCTGAGCACGCAAATACAAAATAAAAACACACAACAGTTACCAATAAGTAAAACGGAAAAACTATGAGCTTGGAATCTTTAAAAGTTGACCTGGCAGGTCAAAAAGCAATCGTTACCGGAGCCTCTCAGGGCTTGGGACGATCAATTGCCATCGCATTGGCTGCCAGCGGAGCACGCGTCGCGTGCGTCGCGCGAAACGCTGAGAAGCTCGCCGAAACCGTACGGTTGATCAAAGAGGCGGGGGGGGATGGCGACGTATTTCCCGGCGATGTCAGCGATTCAAAAACGGCGGACGAAATCGTCGACAAAGTTGTTGAAGAGTGGGGGGGGTTGGATATCGTCGTGAACAATGCTGGGATCACGCGAGATACGCTGATGCCCGTGATGACCGATGAGCAGTGGGACGACGTGATCAACATCAATCTGCGCGGCACGTTTCTTTTCACTCGCGCTGCATCTCAAAAGATGATGCGTAGTCGCTACGGCCGGATCATCAACATTTCCAGTGTCTCGGGAATCGCCGGTAATGCGGGGCAGACCAACTATAGCGCATCAAAAGCGGGCGTAATCGGTATGACGCGGTCATTGGCGAAAGAGCTTGGTAAACGAAAGGTAACCGTCAACGCAGTCGCGCCGGGATTCATCGAAAGCGAAATGACGGCGAAACTAGGCGACGCGATTTTAGGCGAGGTAAAAAAACGAATTCCAGCCAACCGTGTCGGCCATCCCGATGACGTCTCTGCCTGCGTTCTTTTTCTTGCCAGTCCCGCAGCCAGTTACGTTACAGGGCAAGTATTAACGGTCGACGGTGGCATGACGGCCTAGGGCGAGGTCAACAGAGAGTTGGCCTGCAGTTTGACCGTGATTGGGGGCCGAATGAGCGATCCTAAGGCGATTTCCGATTGGTAAGGCGCAGCATTGAGCGATCAAATGCGTGAAATACGCGTTTACCGATTCTTAAATGGGTCTGGGGTTAGCGGAAATCGGTAAACCATCGGGATATCTGCTCGAAAAATGCTGGTTATTGCGTTTGACTCTTGACCGAAATTGTACCAATGATCTATCCTTAGCGGCTTGTTCAGGTCGCCTTTTCGCGGCTGTGCTTTGTTGTCGCTGGAGTCGGTTTTTTACGATTGATACCAGAGTTAAACATCTAACGAAAATTTTTTGAGAAGGAGGCCGATCCATGGCGTCGGTCGAAGAACGAGTTGTCGATATCGTGGCGGAGCAGCTGGGTGTAGACAAAGATAAAATTAAACGAGAATCAAACTTCGTAAATGATCTAGGTGCCGATTCACTGGACACAGTTGAATTGGTGATGGAACTCGAGGAAGAATTTGATATCAACATCGCTGATGACGCGGCGGAAAAAATCCAAACCGTCGGCGAAGCGATTGATCATATTACAAGCTCGTCAGACAACGCTTAAGCATTATCCATGCGAAGCGATTGATGACTACGTTTGTTGAATAATTTGACCGCCATTACGATTGAGTGATGGTGGTCAATTTCTTTTGAGTGGGTAGCCTTTTTTCAAACACGGATTGGTCGCAGCTTTTTCGGCGCAAGTAGACGCCAGTCTTGGCCGGCCAATCAAAGACAGGTTCGAGAGTGACCATGAAGCGACGGGTAGCGATTACCGGATGGGGAATTCTGACTTCTCTCAGTTGCGGGGTTGATGATCTGTTCAACCGACTGCTCGAAGGGCAAAGCGGTGTCCACGACATCAAGCTTTGCGATGTGTCGGATATTAAAGTCAAAATTGGCGGCGACATCTATGACTGGAGCTGCCGCGATCTCGTCGGCTCCAAAGAAGAGAAAAAGTTGGACCGATACTCTCAGTTCATGATGGTAGGTGCCCATGATGCGGTGACGATGTCCGGACTGGAATTCGACAAAGAAGCCGATCTTACGAAGTTTGGAGCCGTCTTAGGTTCTGGTATCGGAGGGATGACGACGATCTTTGAGCAGATGGAACGTTTGGTTCTCAAAGGCCCCGATCGTGTTTCTCCAATGACTATTCCCAAGCTGATGCTCAATGCGGGCGGTGGGAATATCGCAATCAAATACGGTTTGCGTGGCGTCAACTACAGTGTTGCGACGGCGTGTGCGAGTGCGGCCAACGCGATGGGCAATTCTTTAATGCACATTCAAAATGGGACCTGCGATCTGGTTGTCACCGGAGGTAGTGAAGCGGCGATGACGCGGATGGCCGTCAGTGCGTTCGCCAATATGCGAGCCCTTTCGATGCGAAACGATGATCCTCAGAGAGCCAGTCGCCCCTTCGATGCGGACCGAGATGGTTTTGTTTTCGCGGAGGGGGCCGGGATTTTGATCTTCGAAGAGCTCGAACACGCCAAGGCTCGTGGTGCCAATATCCTGGCCGAAGTCGCTGGGTTTGGAACATCTTGCGATGCGGGGCACATCACGTCCCCTGACGAACATGGCGTCGGAGCAGCTCAAGCGATGCAGGCGGCTTTGGATGACGCTCAGATTAACGCAGATCAGATCGACTACATCAACGCCCACGGCACCAGCACACCGCTGGGTGACAAAGCTGAAACACGCGCGATCAAGAAAGTGTTTGGCAAACATGCTTACAAGGTTGCGGTTTCTAGCACCAAAAGCCAGCTGGGACATTCTCTTGGAGCCAGCGGCGGCATCGAAGCGATCTTGGCAGTAAAAGCGATTCACTCCAGTACGGTTCCGCCCACGATCAATCTCGATAATCCCGGTCCCGATTGCGATTTGGATTACACCGCCAATACGCCCAAAGAGCGGAACGTCGACTACGCGATGAGCAATAGCTTCGGCTTCGGCGGTCACAATGCTTCGATCATCGTTCGTAAGTACGATGGCTCGTAGCGGTACGACGTCTGGTCGTGATCAGCGTTTGGTAGCTTCGAATGTCAAATCGAAGTTTTCTATACTAAAAGCTGACTGGCAAGTATATTGCCATGTGACAGATTGGCGGCGAGAGACTGACCTAAAAGTCTTGCTAATCCAATAGTTCGATGGCAGCTGATAAACATTCGCTTCTCCCAATAATACACGCCATTTCTTCTTTTCAGGCTTTGGCAACTTGTGCAAAGCTTGCCCCTTCTAAACCAACGGCAATAATTGAACAGCTGTCGAATTGATGGCAAGTTGTGATCGAATTGATCCTCTTCTGGCTTCTGTGCTAGAGCGTGAGCGGCAATTTGTTTGCAATTGTGTCTGGTGATGGGAATGTTTTTCGCACTGGCGGGGGCGCTGGTCACGGTTTAGGTGAGATTGCCGAAGTGAATCATGCTTCAATCGGCGACATCGCGCAACATCTTGCTAAGTAAGATAGACGAAAAATTTTCTGGCATTCGATTTGCATTTAAACGATTGGCATCAAGCTAATTGAGTGTGGTCAATTGGACCACCTAGTTACCATCCACCTCCCAAGGAAATTATTATGAAACGTTTAGTGGCAGTCGTCGCCGTTGTTGCGGCAATGATCGTATTTACATCTCAAGAATCTCAAGCCCAGTGGCATCGCGGCGGATCTGGAATCAGCATCGGCTTTGGCACTGGTGGATTTGGCGGATTCAACCCCGGTTTTGGCGGCTTCAACCGCGGCTTCGGTCCTGGCTTCGGTGGCGGTTTCGGCCATCCATTCTACGGCGGCGGATTCAACCGTGGCTTTGGTGGATCCGGATTGTCAGTTGGTTATAGCAGCTTCCGCCCTGTTTACGGAAACAGCTTCAATCGCGGTTTTGGCGGCGGTGGTGGATACTATCGTGGCGGCGGTCGCGGTTGCGGCGGTTGGTAATCAATCGCATCACAGTTATTTTGATGCTTTGAAAATTCGAAAACAAGAACGGTGGTGAGAGAAGTTCTCACCACCGTTTTTTTTAGTGTCTTGGAAGAATCTGTCCGTTTCCCCAGACTCTGCAACAGTTTTGATTAGTGTGCAATCACCGACGCTTACGAAGTTGTGATCATGGTCGAATCTAGAAAACGCTCCTGAGATCATTGAATCGCGAAAATCATTCGGCCGATCAAACTGTTCGATTCTGACCGTCAATTGCTGCCGAACAAAAAATTGCGTCGCTTCCCATGTAACGGTCTCACCATACTGAATTAGACTTGATGTTCGCCCTCCGACTGCAAGTTCATACGTCGCAGAAGTTGAGGCAATATGAAGATCAATGCTCCGCGACAGGTTAAACGCCGTTTCTATTGGTGCAGCAATTTTGGTCGTGAGCAGAATGACTGGCCTGTTTGATTAAGCAGGATAACTATGTGATTGTGTCGTAGGAAGCTTTACCAGCCAAGCCCCTTTGTCTTGGTCTTCACTTTACAAGCGAAGTTGCTGGAGGTGATAAACAGCGTCGAACCATCCTCGCCAAATGTACAGTTTGCCGTCGGTTTGCCCATCATAATTCTTCCCAGTAATTTCCCCCGTGGGGTGATGATCAAAACTCCGCCAGGTCCCGTCGCCCAGAGATTACCGGCTTGATCAATCGCCATTCCGTCTGGCATTCCGGGATCCTTGGTAAGCGTGCTGGCGTCAAAAAGAAGCTTACTGTCGCTGAGCGTGCCGTCATCGTTTACTTTGAATGATTGGTAGATCGGTTTTGCTTTATCTGACTGAGCCACATAAAGCGTCTTCTCATCCGGTGAGAGTCCAATGCCATTGGGGCGTGTGAATTCTTTGGTCAGCAGCGTCACCGATCCCTCGGGGGACAAACGGTAAACGCCATGCCATTGGATTTCGCGCACCGATTCGTCAAGCATGCCATAGGGCGGGTCCGTGAAGAAGATTGTGCCGTCAGCGGCCCTGACTAAATCATTGGGACTGTTGAATCGTTTTGTTTCAAAACGTTCAACCAGCGTTGTTTTTGAACCATTCTTTTCTAATCTGAAAAGTCGACGGTTGCCGTGATCGCAGGCCACCAGTCTTCCGTCAGGTAAGAACAGTAGGCCGTTGCTGCCAGGCTCTTTACTAAACTGATTCTTGGGGCCGTCGTAACCACTTGGTTTCATGAAAACGGAGACCTTACCGGTCGCCGCATCCCACTTATTGATTTCATTGTTAGGAATGTCGGAGAAAAGAAGCACGTCATTGGCTTTGTCCCACGCCGGTCCTTCGGTCCACTTGTGCCCATCGGAGATGACTTCGATCGCCGCGTCAGCGTCTATCAGCTGATCTAAGGCCGGATCAAGTCGTTCTATAAAACGTTTTACTTCTGACTTTTCGGAGCCGTGATCTTGGGCGTCAGCGACAGAAATGGGCCAGAGAAGTGCGATGGCGGTCAGGCACAAACAAGTTCGGTTCATGATTGCGTTGGGTAAGTAGAAGGATGTGAAACCATCAATATACCCAAAACAGATGCTCGGCACAAAAAGTTAATCGGCAAACTTGTCCAACTAAGTGCCCGCAGGTGCAACGCTCAAATGTTGACCCCTCCAAATGGATAATGAAATAACTGAGGCTGAGGGTAGATATGCCAACCAACAAGGTTTCTTCGATTGAACAGTAACCAAGTGCTGCGCGAAGTCAAACACTCAAATGTAATATGGTGATTGTCGCGTTTGTTAAATGCATGTGTGGTGATATTATGGTTGCTGCGTCAACCCAACTTCAATCATTCAGTTAATTATGGCCATACGAAAAAGGCGGACACGCGAGCACGTCATTGAAGACCTAAGTGAAAACTATCTGGAAAGGATGGTTCTGAATTCCGGCCATTTACTGCGTCGTCCGAGTAGAGATTATGGGGTCGATGTGACCATGTTTCATTTTTCTCAATCTGGTGAATTGGAAAATGGTGAAGTCCGGTTTCAATTGAAGGCCACTGACAACCTGAGACTTGTTTCGAATGAGCAATTCGCAACGGTACGTATTAAAACAGGGGATATTCAGTATTGGTCGATGGAACTCTATCCGTTTATACTCATCCTGTATGACGCCGTCGAAATGCGGGCATTTTGGATTGGAATTCAGGATTTGCTTAAACAGTCGTTGAATCTGGATCAGGAAACTGAAACGATTCGTATTCCGGTGGATAACGAATTGTCCGATCAGACGATTGAGATTTTCAGGCAGGAATCACTAGCAGTAATTAAGAAGTTGGGATTGGATGATGGCGACGGACAATCAAAGCCGCGTTGAGGTCGAGTTTGCCGCAATGCGCGACTATCTGTCGTCTATTGGGTTCAAGCCGATTGCTGAAGTCGGGCACTCACTGGCGTTTCGCCATCCCGATTCTGTAGTTGTTTTGACGTTAACGAAAAGCACTAAATCTGAATTGGTGCGACCTGCTGATTTTCTGTCGATCAAATTTCGCCTTGAGTCGGAAGGCTTGATCTCTGGCGAGGCAATCGCGGAATTAAATCAAGGCCGTTTGCCAATGGCTTCATAGCTAGGTAACGATCTATGATCTACAAGCCGGAACGAGTGATCATCTGCTCTGTAAACCAGTTGCAAGTCCGGCTTTGTGAGCGTCACATTGCTTTTCCGCATTTGGTAGGATTTCGATTGCTCATATATAGGTATGCGATTGAGCCAGTCAACCAAATTACAGGGAGCGACGAAGCAAGTAGTAACTGAGTTTGCTTGCGGCGGCGAATAGCCTTCGTAGGCGATTCTACCATGTTGGAGTGTATGTCATCGTGATCAAACCCTACTTCATGTGAAGTTCTGTTGGGCCCGTTCGACATGACGCAGACCCCTTCGGTTGATCGCACGACACGAAATGGCTCATCCCAGGGATCTTTCTCTTCGAGTAGTGTGGGGATGGTGCCAGAGTGAGAAGCTGCGATCAGACAAAGTGAGTCGTAGGCGTCGCCAATTCGAGCCTCAAGGCGAGTTTCTTCGATAGAGGGGCAAACCAAGATAAATAAAACGGAGCACAATAATCCGATCATCACGACTGGGCGACAGCGTTGAATGAGCGATTTCGTTTCGGGCATGTTGAGTCCGATTGATCTCAAACAGCTTTGGATTGAGGCTGTTCATCTTCGACGCTTACTTCGGCTTCGGGGGCTGGTTGGCCTTTGGGGCGTGGCGGATGAAAATTGTGGTGGCGGCGAGCGCAACGGTCTTTGAATTCGGCTAACGCAGATTCTCGATCGTCTTGATTACTGAAGGCGCGCTCCAACGTTTGGTCTAGGAAACGATGGGCCAATTCCCAAACGGGGATGTCGTCTTTGAGATATCGGTGAGCGAATTTGCGTTCGTTCTCCGAGATTTCAGCATCCTTCTTAGACACGTTCGCCAGTACATAGGAGAGGTCCGAGAAGACCGTCGGGAACAGGCGTTCCAAGCAGATGCAAGATTCGTCAAAACGTTCGATCGGAAACAAAAATGCTTTACCGGTATCCAGTGCCGCGTTGACGACGTCCAGTTCGGTCGAAGATTTTCCGTTGGTTAGAAAGTGAATCTGGCTGTTGGTTTGTGGATGCACATATTGTTCTACCAACTCCGCGTTCGCAAAATCGCGGAAGCTCATCTTTTGAGCGATGCAGTTGACTTCTTCGAAATGACGGTGGTAGAAGTAACGCGAAATAAAACGATCGACCGGTTCGCGCACGTATGAGAGTGCGTAGATGTTGGCTTCGGGTAGATCGTAAGGGAGGTCCAGAGACAGTTTGTGATCGCTCATGCAAGCAACCCAAGGGTGGCAGCGAACGATCTCGCCGGCGTCTTCTTTGGTGTACTGCTTGGTCTCCAGCAGTGAATTGGAATTGTAGTAGTCATCACCAAAGTTGCGGTTCATCAGCTGCCGCAAGGTTGATCCGCCAGCCTTGGGAACATGAACGTGCAACCACGTTTGTCGCATCGAGATGGTGCCACTTTGTGCTTGGGCGTGAATTTCTTCGTGTGACATAATTGAGTCTAATACTCGCAGGAATTTACATAGGTGAAGATGCTATCATCATTCCAATATTGGGGAGTTTAGGCAATATCAATAAGGTGATGCTATCAAACTGGCAGTGCTTTTGCTCGATGAAAAGGCGGCCGTTAGATCTGGAAATCAATAGGTGGTTCCAGATCTTCGTGGACTTGGTTGCGGATGCGCAAGCGCGGCTTCTCCATAATTACGGTGGTGAACGGATCCACCGACTCGGTCAACCAGACGCTCGAACCGATAACCGAATCGTGACCTACGATCGTCCTTCCGCCCAGCACTGTCGCGTTGGCGTAGATGACAACGTTGTCATGTAACGTTGGATGACGTTTCGTGCCCCTTACAAGTGCGCCGTCGTCGTCCTTTGGAAAACTGAGCGCTCCTAATGTGACGCCTTGATAGATTTTTACATGCTCGCCAATCTCGCAAGTCTCACCAATGACGACGCCGGTGCCGTGATCAATAAAAAAGTGTCGACCTATGGTCGCTCCAGGATGAATGTCGACGCCCGTTTCGCCGTGCACCCATTCGGTCATCATGCGGGGGATGAAGGGGATCTTCAGCAAATGCAGTTGGTGGGCTAACCGATAAACGGAAACGGCAGAGAAGCCTGGATAGCACAAAACGACTTCGTCTAAATTCTTGCAGGCAGGGTCGCCATCGTAGGAGGCTTGCGCGTCGGTGGTCAGCACATCGCGAATCTGTGGTAGCAGCCCCAGATAATGTCCGGTCAATTCGATGGACAAGCTTTTAATTCGGCCAGCGGGAATTTTTTCGCCAAAAACAGCTTCGGTTCCGACTTCAGCGCAAGCTTCTTGGTGTCGCGCAATAGCGATGGCGATTTGTTTGGAGAGATTGGCTTCCACAAATTCGAATTGCTGCTGTAAGCGTGCTTTTAGCTCATCGGGGCAAGTTTCCTCGCAGCGAATCAGCGGATTGACGATTTTTAGCAGGGTTTGAATAATTTCAACCAGCAAACCATAGTCGGGCATCGGTGAGTGATTTATCTCCGACAGCGTCATTGCGTCGGTGATTTGTTGCACCAGTGATTGGATCTGTTTGTCGGACGACGTTTCCGGTGTTTGGGGAGCACTCATTAATTCAAGGCCGATTTAAAGGCTGTGATGGTTTGCGGTTACTATGTGCGAGGATAAAGTATAACTCTTGAGCCTGTTTTCTCGTAGATAGCCCGTTAGTACGGCGTTTGATTACACATGATGAGTTTAATTGCTTCAATTTGGTTCGTTCTCTGTGAGTTGTCACCTTGGCTGCTGTTGGGGATGTTTCTGTCGGGGCTCTTGCATGTCATTTTACCTTCCAAATTTGTTCGCCAGAAATTGCAGGGATTATCGGGTGTGCTGAAATCGGTGGCGATTGGTGTGCCGCTGCCGCTGTGTTCGTGCGGGGTGATTCCAGCGGGCATCGGTTTGAAAAAAGATGGAGCCAGTAATGGTGCCGCGGTGGCATTTTTGATTAGTACGCCGCAAACGGGCGTGGATTCGATGCTGGTCAGCGCGTCTTTCTTTGGTTGGCCGTTTGCTGTTTTTAAGCTCGTGTCAGCTGCGGTCATGGGGATCTTGGGCGGTGTATGGATAGATAGAAAGCTGGGTGATGTCGCTGGATCGCTGAGCGAGACTGCTGTTGATTGTAGTGACCACCCAAAGCACGATCACAATTCTAGCAACCAAAGAGGTTGGGGACAGTTGGTGCCGCATGCGATCGATATGCTGCGTTCAATCTGGATATGGCTGTTGGTAGGTGTTGTTGTTTCAGCGGCGATCAATCAGTTCGATATCAAGCCGTTGACCGCTCAGATCAATGAATGGGGGTTGTTGCCGGCGATGGTGCTGGTGCTGGTGTTTTCGATTCCGCTGTATGTTTGTGCAACCGCGTCGGTTCCGATCGCTGCGGCGTTAGTGAATTCAGGCTTACCGCCAGCGGTCGCGTTGGTTTTTTTGATGGCGGGGCCAGCGACCAACGTTGCGACAATGGGAGCCATTCGATCGAATTTAGGCACACGATCCCTTGCGATCTATTTGTCGACGATCGTTGTCGGTAGCATGGTAGCGGCCTACTTGTTTGACTCGTTGGTGTCGGTGACGATGATTGCCGGCGGTGCTCATGTTCACAACGTGACCGCGTGGTGGGCGCAGTTGCCGGCGGCGATCGTGTTGGGGCTGATCGGAATGTTTGTCTATGAGAGATTCAAACGTCGGATGAACTCTGCAAAGATTGGTTCTGATTCGTCCGGTCAAACGATTTCAATCGATGGCATGTCGTGTAGGAACTGTGTACGAAAATTAGAAGCGTTGATTGAAAGCCAATCGGGAGTCCAATCGGTTCAGGTTAGCTTGGCTGATGGTCGAGCGACGGTAGTGGGTGAATTCGATCTTCAGCAGCTGAAACAAAAAATTACTGAGAGCGGATTTGTTCCGCATTAATGTTTACGGAAACAACGATGGCGGATTTTGAAAAAAGAGCGACGGATCTCGAGATGTCGATTGCACACCTGCAGCACGACCTAGAGACGCTAGAAAAAGCGGTCCTCGATAATACAGAGAAGCTTGATAAAGTGCTTGCCGCGCTCAACCGGCTGACTGAAAAAGTTAGCACCGCAGCTGAGACACCCGAGCAGCGGAATTTAGAGGATGAGAAGCCGCCACATTATTAAAGGTTGCATGGCGGGTTGAAAACCTGCCACACGTGAAGCAGGTTTTCAACCTGCTGTGCGCGGGGGGGGGTATAGTGCTGTGCTACGATTGAGTGCCGTTACGCCACTGGATTCAACCAGTCCCACTTGTCCGTCGTTGAACCATCAAACAGGCCAAAGAACGCAGATTGAATTTTTTCGGTAATTGGTCCACGAGACCCAGAACCGATTTCGATGCGGTCGACGCTACGGACGGGAGTAATCTCCGCTGCCGTTCCCGTCATGAACATTTCGTCGGCGAGGTACATTAGCTCGCGCGGTATTTGCTGTTCGATAACTTCGTAACCAAGATCTCTGGCAATCACGATTGCCGAATCGCGGGTGATTCCACCCAGGATAGATGCAGCCAAAGGTGGCGTGTAAATCACTCCGTCGCGGATAATAAAAATGTTTTCTGCTGAGCCTTCACTGACGTTGCCAGTTGCGGATACGGAGATACCTTCGGTGAAACCGTTACGACGAGCTTCTCCTCCGATCAAGTTTGCGTTGAGGTAGTGTCCGCCCGCTTTGGCCAGCACAGGGATCGACGCACTGGTGGTCCGGCTCCATGAGGATACGCAGCAGTCGATACCTTGGGTCATGCCTTCTTCGCCAAGGTACGCACCCCACTCGATTGCGGCAACGATCACGTCAACAGGAACATCTGCGTTGGGAACAACACCCAGCGAACCAGCGCCCAAAAAAATCAGTGGGCGAATGTAGGCATTAGAAAGTCCATTTTCAGAGATCGACTTCTTGCACGCATCAGCCATCTGTTCTCTGGAGAAAGGCATCTCAATGCGGTAAAGCTTGGCCGAATCGGCCAGTCGCCGCAGGTGCGAATCCAGTCGAAAGATCGCAGGTCCCGATTTTGTTTGGTAACAGCGAATTCCCTCGAAGACGCTGGTGCCGTAGTGAAGTGCGTGAGCCATCACATGTACGGTGGCCTTCTCCCAAGGGATTATTTCGCCGTTGCTCCAGATGAATTTGCTATTGGTCATTTCGTCTTCGTTGCCAAATTGACTGCTGCTAAATTTGCTATTTGAGAGATCTAAATCGTATCGTTTTTCGATTATCGCTACGACCCCGCAATCAAGCCTAAAAATCTCCACAAAAAAAGCCAACAAGTCGATAAAACTTGCTGGCTTATAATTTTGGGCAATAAATGGAGCGAACTAGAATTCGCCAAGCACTTCGCCACCAGCTCGGGTCGAGAACGCTTGCCATGTCGCCAAGTTAACATCGTCACTGCGGAAATCGGTCGATCCGTCAGCTCGACAAACGTTGACGCCGCCAGCGTGGTAGCTGCGGGCGGTGACAGCAGCGTAAGTGCGGGCTGTTTTTGATTTACCTTCCTGCTGATTGGTCCAGTCGATGTCGTATTCCTCTCCCTCGTGGACGTGAGGAACTACCGTGTTGGGAGTAAAGGTGGATGTGAAGGAGGCTTGGTGGGCGCGACCGTCTACCCATTCCGTGTGACCGGAATTAGTTTTGAAACTTTCTCCACCCAAGACTGAGATTTCGGACGGATCGGTTGGCATCGCGATGTCGCCCCCAGTCCCGGCATTACGGAAGTAGGGCGTGTATGCTTTTACTTCGCCAAATAGCATCGTATTGCTGGTTCCGTCGCTGAATGAACCGATGGAGAGTTTTCTGTTGACCGCGAGAGCACCCTGGCCATTTCGATTTCCGCTCGGATCCCAAACGAACCAGTCACCCGCATTGGACGCGTAGTTCAAAGGGTGGTGGATGGCGTTACCCGAACCGTCGAAACGAGTCGTACTGTTGGTTTCGCTGGGGCACTGATAAATTGGAATACGGGCCGATGGCATGGCCACCGTTTGTCCGTCGATAATGATGTCCGGCGTGCTGCCGTAGTCCAAGTTGAAATCAATTTTGCTTTCGAGATTCCCTTGCTCTAGATAAGGCAGAATCTGAGCTTGAGCTGACCAGCCGTTGACGTCGTCGCTGTCAGGGCCGAATACGACGCCCACTGGTGGCTTCCAGGAAGCTGGGAACTTTTGGAAGCCGGACTCATAGTTCAATGTTGCCAAAGCCATTTGACGCAAGTTGTTTGCACAGGTGATTCGGCGAGCCGCTTCGCGAACTTGCTGGACAGCCGGCAACAACATGCCAATAAGAATGCCGATGATGGCAATAACGACCAGGAGTTCAACCAAAGTAAAGGCAGAACGTGACTTACAAAACTTCTTCATTGTGTGGATCCTTCAGAACCAAAACCAAACGGACTCGCGTGACCGACATATTGCGATCGGCGAGGGTCTTCCGAGCGTGGCTGGCTGCTGGGATCCGGAGAAGGAAACCAAGATGGCTTGCTGCGTCGTCAAAAAAGACTAAAGTACTTTGAAAGATTGAATCATCAATCTCAGTGAACATTATCGGATAGAGATGCTTCACTGCAAGCCATTAAATGCCTGTTTTCGCGAATTTCTGGCTGGATTTTCGCCGAAAGACAAAAAGTCTACTATGCCGGACGAGACCCAACCCGAACCTCAACCTTCAGACAATGAGAATCAATTGTCGCCGGAATCGTTGGCTGGATTTCCAGAGCTTCCTAAAATTATCAAGTTCGATTCGCTTGCGCGCTGCGGTGACGAGGTCTGGATCGAGCACAACGGTCAGATCTATCGCTTGAGAAAAACGCGGCAAGAGAAATTGATTCTGACGAAGTGATCTTGCCGGACTGTCTAATTAGACATCAGCTGCTTTATCCTTTCCATCCGTCTGCGATTCTGGCCAAGGTCTGATTTTCCCACACGCGATGCTGATCGAAAGTGAATCAGTTTCTCTTCAGGCACCGCCAGAAATTCAACGTCGTCTACGAACCGAAAGACGAAACTGCGAAACTCATACCGCAGATAATTGTCTTCTGAGCTTAACAAATTCGATCGTGGAAATTCCCCCGCGATGATTTGTTTTAGCCTACTCAGTTCATCCTCGGGAGAATTGGCAGAGTCCGAAAATGGAATGGGCTCCATCGCAAAATCCTCCAATTCCGTCATCGAGCAAACGCAGTTGGGACTGCCGGGGCACTCTGATAACCGTCCGTTGGAAACGCCCAGCTCTGGAGCATCGGGACCGAAAAAACTCAACATAGCCAAACCACATAACATAATAACGGAAATGATTACGATCTTTCGTAAGAACTTCTTTAACACGCCTGTAAACCCTCTGAGACATCAGGTGAATAGATTTACTAGGTATAAAGTAATTGACGCGCACGCGACACCCGCAGCGATCAACAATAACACACTCCCGTTGGATCGATCGCGCTGGCTCGATTTTACAAGCAAGCCTTCGGACCACTGCTGAAGTTTGTCCGCCTGCTGTTGGGCTGTTGGAAACAGTTCGACTTGAGTATTTTTGTCGCCGCGACGCCGCTCGTCGTCCTTGACCGCGCCGAACATTTCTTTCCAGGGTTGGTCCGATTGCTCGCGTGATTTCACGCGGGTTTGGAAGCTGAAAATCTGGAGCCAGCCAGGTCGCCCAAGGGAGTGTAGCTCGAGATCTTCTATCTCGGCAGAATTGCCGTAGAAACCGTTTCGGTCCATCCACGCACGCACGTCTTTTTCTGTGACTCGGTTGCGTAAGAGATTATTTAGCATGGTAAATTGATCTGAAAAAAGTGAATGGCGATTGCTAAAGTAACCGTAAATAGAGATCGTTTGCCAACGCATGCTCTCTGATTTCAGTGATTTTTGATGCGATCATCAGATTTCATAACTTTGCAAGTAACGTTATCCAAAGAGCCAGAATGCGGTTAAAATGGGGCAGCAAATATTCCTACGCTTTGCCAGTTCACCATATGAATCTTCCCCAACAACCAAGTCAGACCTATCGCCGTGGAATTGCTCTGGTTCGCAATTTTAACACGGGAAATATGCTTCGGTGGTTGGGCGTCTACGATCGAGGTACTCAGTTCATCAGTTTCATTAATGGTGAGAGGTTAGAGGGCGAGTCATTCCGCGAATCAGTCAGACGTGAAGTTGCTTGGAACTTGGATGTGGATCGGAAGTCTGATTTTCTCGCGTCGAAGATGGCACAGCTAAATTTGGAGTTCGTTGAGTCATTGATCGATGGAGATGAAGCTCGGCACTATCACGTCGCATTTTATAATGTCGAAGTCTACCGCGACAAAGTGCTAGATAAAATCGCGGCTCGAGATGATCTGATCTGGGTGACTTCCGATGAGATTTGTGCCGGCAAAACGAAATTGGGAATTCAATTTGATCCGATTTTAAGGGCCCTGATAAAAAAGTCTGACGTAATCCAGCATTGGGAATCAGCAGATTCGCAGCAGAATATTTAGGTGGTACACACGCGTCATCGCTCAAGGATTGCAGCTTGGCTAAATCTAGTAATCGCTTCTCACACTCTTCAATTTCCAACGTGATCCGTTGTTAGACGCTCGACGACTGATTTCTTAAATCCGTCAAAGTCCCGCCAGTGATTGGCGGATCGGACGTCGTGTCCTTTGACGTCTATCAGTGTCATGCCTTGGTCGGTGAGCTTACTTTTGACATCTTCCAATTTTAAGAAGTCTTCGCTGTAGGCCATGTATACCGCTACGATGTCGAACAGTGTGGAACTCTTCTCTTTCGGGCCCGGTTTGTTGTCCAACCAGTCGACGCGGTTTAGCCAAGCTTCATAGTTTTCGAGCAAGAGGCTTGGCCGCTATCATTGCGTCTCGTGAATCGCACGCAATTCATCGGCCGTTAGCTTTTGCACTGCACGATCGTAAGTCATCAATCCATTCATTTCAGCTTCAACGTCCGTGGTTTGAGTGTAGACGCCTGCTGCGATTCCCGATTCACGCAGCTTCATCAGCTGTTGATAGGTGGATTGGTATCGGTCTCTGTATTCTTGTTTGGTCTTGGGGATTTCACCATAGCTGTAGTTTTGCATCGACGAGTCCCATCGGTGATCCTCCAGAACAAAACCGTGGCCTCCGAACTCGCCTACCACTTTGACAAAGTCATCGAAACGATGGTCGTCCAATGGGAATTTTGGATTGGGATAACTGTGGTGGTCCGCAACATCACCCACGGGAAAGAAGTTACCGCCGCTGGCGATATTGATTGGTCGCCGCACGTCCATATTCTCTAACCACCGCCCTACCCCAATCGTGTCATGCTGGCCCCAGCTTTCATTGAAAGGAATCCACATCGCCACACAAGGGTGGTTCTCCAATCGGACGACCATCGCTTTGTGTTCAGCTAAAAACTGCTGCCTTTGTTTTTCAGGAAGCTCTAATTCCGCGGGATTGGGGGTCATACGCGACCATTTCGTACGTTGGCCCAGCGCGGGCATGTCTTGCCAGACCAACATCCCGACTCGGTCGCAATGCGCGTAGAATGCGCGCGGTTCGACTTTGATGTGCTTGCGGATCATGTTGAATCCAGCCGCTTTAAGATAGTCGACGTCAAAGCGCAGTGCATCTTCACTGGGCGGCGTCAGTAAACCGTCAGGCCACCAACCTTGGTCCAACGGTCCGTAGTGAAAAATCTTTTTTCCGTTAAGCGTTAGTCGCAGATGTTTTTGTTCGTCACGTTCAATTCCAAACTGACGCATCGCTGCATAGGTTTCAATCACGTCGATTACCGAATCATCTTCGCCAAGCAGTTCGATGCGAATGTCATAGAGATGCGGATGTTCGGGCGACCAGGTCTTGATTTGGGAAAACGTCAAAGACAATGCCGCGTCCGCGGTCGCAACGTCTTGGCCCTCAAAAGACGCAGTGACCCGCAAGTGTTCTCCTTCTACCCTCGGCCCACCAAGGGTCGGCAGTACTCGCAGCGTTGAGGCATGCAGACGGGGTTTCAGCTTAACGCGGCTGATATGGCGAAGCGGCACATCCTCGATCCAAACAGATTGCCAAATGCCTGAGACTCGGGTGTAATAAATTCCTTTCGGCGTTAGCGACTGTTTTCCCAGCGTTTGAGATTCAGCAGTGGCGTCTTTAACTTTGACCAGAATTTCAGCGGGCCCTGGTTTTTCCAATAGCGCTTCGGTGATATCGAAAGAGAATGGATCACTACTGCCCACATGGGTTCCCAGTTCGATTCCATTGACCCAAGCGGTAGTATGATAATCGACCGCTTCGAAGTGAAGCATTGTTCGATGGGCTTTGGGTATTTTATGATCCAAACTGCGACGGTACCAAAGCCATTGATTAGGTTGCAGCATTTCTTGTACGCCCGACAATTGCGATTCGATTGCGAAGGGAACAAGTATGTCGCCTACAAATTTTTCTGGCTGTTGTTCAGTCTCAGTCACCCCGTATTTCCACAATCCATTGAGCGATCTCCATTTGTCGGGTCGCTCGAACTGAGGACGAGGGTACTCCCGCCAAGCATTGTCGGCGGTGACGGATTTTCCCCATCTGGTCATCAGTTTGGGTTTCTCTCCGTTTTTGAATTCTTGAGCCAATGCACGATGCTGAGCGAAAAGTGAGGCCAAGAAGAGGGCGATAGATAGTTGTTCCCAAAACATCGTGAGGTTCGCTGGTTTAGTTCAGTTGTCAGAGGTGGCACGCGCCATTCGTATCATCGATGATAACTCCTCGTGCCACCAGCATGTTCTGCCTCGGTAAAAGAAAAAATGCTCAGCAACGGTCATTGTGGTCGAAACGCTACATCAAAAAGGATGGCAAATCAGAGATCTCTGGAAATCTCGTAGCCGATCACGTGTGCTATCTGATGGTAGCTCGATGACAATGTCAGGGCTTTGTAGATGGGATTCTCAATTAACGGACCGCAAGCGATACTTAGATCGGGTCTAACAATCGTGTGGGGGAAAATCACCCAATCAAGCTCTGCATAAATCTTGGTGATTGATTCACATTGCTGGTTTGACTTAATAGTATTTCTGAAAATGCTGCCCCACTCCACCATCATATTGCTGTGGCACCAAATGGGCATGGCAACATGGAAACGGCCAGCCCGTCCCAAAGTTCCCAATCACCTTTCCAGTATTGATAATCCTCAACCGTATATCGCGGCACGTATCTTTCAACGCTGCCCATTTCGGCTCCTGATACTAATAGACCGGTGTATATCTATTGTATCTTAACCCAAGCGTCCAAATGCGAAAATTGCGATGGCAGCAGATCGGACTAAGCCTCTGCGAAACGCACTTTGGCACGTGCGATGGCGACGGCTTTGCGTTTGATCTCGTTAAGTTCAGGTTTGTCGGCAGGCAAAGCTAAGGCTTCATTGAGAGCCTTAGCTGCGTCGGCAGCAAGCAATTCAGCTGCTGGTACGCTGCTACCTGGAAGTACCGACACAACGCCGCCTTCTATCTGAGCAAATCCGCCGTCGACAAAGTAACGTTCGGTCTTGCCTTCGTTGCGAATACGAACCGCACCAGGCCCCAGTCGCCCGATCATCGGGGCGTGTCCAGGCAGAATACCGGCTTCTCCATCGATCATGGGCAAGGCAACAAATTCCGCTTGCTGGTCAAGCGTCGTTTTTTCGGGCGTCACGATGACGATCTGCAATTTGTTGGCCATAGGATTTGTCTGTAAACTTAAATTTTGATCACGGCGGTAAACCGAATTTTAATCCGTCTTCGATCTGAATGAGGGATTCAGTTAACTCTGGCAAACAAACGGCGGCTGAGCGATGTGCCGCCAGTTGTTCGCCTTGTAGGTCTCCAATAGTGGTTGGAGAGTGCTTTACGCTTTCGCTGCCAATTTCTTAGCTTGCTCTTCGGCCTGTTCGATTGAACCGACGTACATGAACGCGTCTTCCGGGAGGTG
>ENA-ORXT01002178-ORXT01002178.1-marine-metagenome-genome-assembly--contig:-NODE-2178-length-24143-cov-9.298886_pt1 | contig 24143 bp, 37 predicted proteins | sample MGYA00237868_ERZ511482 | MGnify/ENA metagenome assembly ERZ511482
TAATTAACTTGCTTAGAATTACATTTGAAACTCTTGCTGATTACTTTCGCCAACAGTATCTTCGCTAGTTTTACCCCATCTCGTCGCTCAATTAAAAGTACACCTCTCTCCAGCTCAAAAATAGTGATTGTAGAAATAGAAGTTTGTTGCCCCGAAACAGATTTAGCCCATTTTTCTACATCTGGATTGACCTTATCCGTACCAGCCTTGCGTAACTCAGAAATAACATTTGTATCTAGCAAAAACATCTTTTATAAGTCTATTTCTCTCAAGCAAGAATTTTTTAGAGGAGCAGGGTCAAATTCAATCTCTGCACTTTCAGGCATAGATAACAAATCCGCTACATTTTTGGTTGAACCCGCCAGTTTGTAATAATCTTCTATAGTCAGCAGCACATGAGCTGGTTTGCCCCTATCTGTGATGAAGACATGACCTTGCTCAGCAGCGCGTTTTGCTTTGCTCACATCTTGATTAAATTCACGACTCGAAATACTGCGCATAACATCCCCTCATAATACGTAGGTATGTTGCTACATTATACTTGATAGCCACTAAAAAAAGGGATTAATGGATAATTGCCATAATTATCTTCCTTCCAACAAGTCTCCCTATTCTTTCTGCTGTAGTGGTTCTTCGGGCAAATGTCTCCAAAAATCGACCTCTTTCTCCCTTCCCGATAATTCCACCATCGAAGATCGACAAGTTTTCTGCATGGCTTTTAGTGAGAATACGGACACTCACAAATTCACTGGCGAAACAAGCGATTGCGAAGCTAGCCGTGGGCATCGCTTATGATTTTCACTCATTTTAGATGTAATTAAAATGTTTCAAAAGAGGTGCTTGTAAAATTGTCTCTGAACGTCTGTTATTATTGAGTCTTAACAACTGCAGTATTATCCCTTTGATTGCCATAAGGCGCTGATCACAATAATGCAGATGATATAGACTCGCTGGTTTCTCAAGTATAATCCCTCTGATTGCCACAAGGCGCTGATCACTTCTTCTGTTGAAACTCGACTATTAAGACTGAGTATTGCGTTATCCCTTTGATTGCCATAAGGCGCCGATCACTCATACTTTTTCCGAGGGTAAACAAAAGCACCCTGTATTATTCCTTTGATTGCCATAAGGCGTGAATCACTTGAAGAACTTGAAAAGTGTATTTCTTGAGGCAAATAAGTATTATCCCTCTGATTGCCGTAAGGTATCGATCGCTACATGCGGCTAAAGCCTTTGTTGAACGGCGCATTACGGCGCGCGGACGCACAAGCGTCCAAGTTCTTGCTCTGCAAGAATCTGCTGCTTTGCAGCGCCGCCATCGTCTCCGAAGGAGACTGGAGAGTCTTCGGCTCTCGTCTGTATCGCTTTTTGAGGATAGTATCAGCTACCAAAGCAGAGCGTCTTATTTCTCTAATTGCTATAAGACGATAAATCAAAGTCCTTATTATCGTCGCTACTTTCTTGAAACTATCATCGGTAACTGCTTTTAGCTCTGCAATAGTTTCTTCTTAAGTTTGCGAACTACGAAAATTTGTATACTTTTCATGGCGATTTTGATAGTAAACCTCCCTGCAGCTTATTTTCACAGTGTATTATTCTATTTCAATTCGGCTCTAACAAGCAATAAAATAAGACTATCGGCTCTACGAACGGCATTGCGATCGCGCATCGATTAGCTGCAGATGTTCTGACTATCATACTCAAACAGCAGTTTTCGGCAATGTAAAAGGCTGTTGTTTGAGTATCTACAGCATCCTCAATCACATCAGTTATTAACGCCTGCACGACTATACGATCGCAGCTAAGTTAGCTCCTTTTTTTCTTCCTGAAATACCTTATTATCTTCTCTGATTCTACTCTCTTATCTCGTATTCTCTGACAATAATATGCTAGAATAAGAGTGTTGAGTTAGAGGAGGTGAATGAACGAAAACGGAAACAGAACAGACAAGACTAATGGTAAATCTAAACTACCTGTAGATAAGCTCTTTGAGCCAATCGAAGGTAGCGACGACTGGACAGAAGCTAATCTTGATGGTTCTGGTCGTGAACTGATTTTACCTGAAGACTTGAGAGAACAGTTAGGCATCCCTAATCTGGATGATGACGCGGACGCTAACTAGTCTCTAGCTACAGACTAACATCGAATATCTTATTATTTTGATGTTAGTCTTAGTTAAAGCTATTCTCTTACAAGCCTATGTCTGTTTTTTTTCCTTCTTACTTTCGGATCTACGAACGGCATTGCGATCGCTGGTACGTCCACCCTGGTCAAAAGTTTTTTGCTCAGTCTAACCTGAGTCTACAACAGGGCAAGCTTGAAGCTCGTTACGGTCTGACTATCTCTGAAATTGTACAGCAATTTTTTGCCCTCGCTCGCGGTCGCAGTGGCTTCTATCTAGCCGACCTCAAGCATCATCAGTTTTATTTCTGCGGTCAATCTCCTGATGATGTTCAAGCTACTTTCTGGCAGCTCAACATAACTCGCCCCAACCCCAACACTTAAAACAGCTAAAATAACCAGGATAGAATTTGGATAGTTAAGACATGATGAATTTAGATTCATTTTGTCTTTTTTTTGCCTCTGTGAGCTATTATCCTGTCTTTATTTCAAAATAAATGTAAGCTAACTCTTTCAGGCTATAGCTTTTACCTATTTATTTGATTCGCTTTTTCTTATTCTACTACTAATATCTCTTATATTATTGCTTTTAGAATAGGAGTATGCTAGAATAAGAGTATCGAAGCGGTTAAGAAACCTGAACAGTTAAACCGCCTCGGCAATCACCATTCCTCAAACAAGAAAAATGACTTTATCTACTATAGCTCAATCCGTTTCTACTGCCGTTGTTCGCAAGCATTCTTTAGTCTTGAACGATTTGACTAATAGCAATACTCAGAACTTGACTGTTGCCGATACTGAAAATCTAATTGCTGAATTTAAGACTATCTCTACACTTCAAATCTGGGATAACTGGCTTGCTCGACGGCGTTCTGTTGGTTATGAACTTCAATCCCCACCACAGCTAATTAGAACCATCTAATCAATCTATGACCGCGATCGGTACTTGAAACCGAAGCATCATACTCCAATTGACGCGATTGCCCACGAGTATATCAACTCTTAATTATTAACCAAAGAGCGATCTCTCTCAACCAAAGAGCGATCGCGTATCATCTCTTCTCTACAAGGTTCAAAACATATGCCTACCCCTTCTTCTCTTAACTTAGAGGCAACGAACATTATTCGTCAGCTTACTTTGGCTTATGATGCCGACATACTTAATTCTGATAATATCTATCTTCGACTGGAGCAAGACTGTTTTCATCCTCTCGTTCTCGAACGTCACGAACCCAATGTTTTTAGCCTAACTCATTACTATACTCAAAACGGCGATTTGATGAGCGATCCTGATGTTACCTTTCTGATTCATCGGCACGAACGCAGTCTATCTCTCTATCCTCTTTCTATTACTCAATCTGCTTTAGGAATATATGACGAGGTTGCCTTTTTAAACGATAAACGCGACGGTTTGAAGTCAATTAAACCATCTCCAATGAAAGATATTGCCGATTTCTGTAATGTCTGGGCATCTAATATTCTAGCTCAAGGATGGTTTCTAACTGATTCCAAGCCCAATCCCGAAATCTCGGTTCGATCTTGATCAATTAATTACATTATTGCGCCTACATCTCAACACAATTAAACCATACTCTCTTCAATCAAACATCGAATTAATCAAGTTTATCTCATTCATTTCTGCACCTATCTCTTTACCGATGAATACGGTAATCGCATTTATTTGGCTACTACTTCTCACTCTGACTTTACTAAACGTCTTGCTGTCTCTCGAGATCGTAGCTACTGCACTATCTCTTATTATGCCGAGGGTGACTGCTTTTACAATCTCAGTTTGAATCTCAACCGCGCTTTTCTCTCCTACGCCTAAACCTTAAATGCGATCGCATTTAGCTTCTTAAACGATTGATTGCGATCGCCATATCTTTTCTCTACAATCTCAATAGACGATGGCACATCAACTCACTATTCTCAATTCCTCAGATAACTCTTTCGTCGAAGCATTCTTTGTTACTCATCCTTTGCACCAAGAATTAACTAGAATTTCTCGAATCTTTGAGCTAGAAAGCCTCGATCTGGCTTTTCTAAATGAAATTAGACTTAGAGCGCAGAGGCTAAAGCCTCTTAGCCGCCTAGCGGCGGTCTGCCCCATTCGGGGCTGCACCTGCTGTTCTCGCCAACTCAAATCTGTACAACCAAAAGCGATATCTGCTTTAGCTAGCCAATCTCTCGTCTGGTTTGATGAGCTTCTATCCTTGATTAATGCGATCCAACAACTTCAAAAAACAAAGCAATCGCTATTAATCATGCTTTGATGAAAAGCCAACATTTCTAATAAACAGTCTCTTATTCTCCTCTCAAATGCTTACTCATGTCACATGAATTTGAATGTGGCTGGTCTGAGTAAACTAATCTCGCTCCCGCGAGCCACCACAATTCATCACTGATACCTGCGTGTATTTCCTTAGCTAACAAAACCATACTCTCTTAAAACGATTTGTATACTACGCAAATCGATTTTTTCTACTGCGATCTCATGTGCGTACCCGAAGGATTATCTTCTCACCACCTCCAGCTTAAATAGAAACTATGCTTCAGCCACTTGGTTTTACACCTCCTCCGAATTATCCTGCTGTTTGTTCTCTCCAACGTCCAAGCGCGTTTACTGATGCCGAATTGGTCAAACAAATAGATAGCGTTACCTCGATCCTCAATCGCACTGACCGTTTGAGTAATCGCGCCCAGAATGCAGCTTCTCGTTTAAAACAAGCTCTAATCGATCTAGAAGTCAGACGGCTCAAAGAGGCTGCAATTTCCCAAGGCATCTGGGATTTTTATCCTACACCTACTCTCGTAGTTGAAAAGATGGTTTCCCTTGCTGAACTTCAGCCTTATCATCTTGTTCTCGAACCTTCTGCTGGGGCTGGTGACTTAGCAATCGCGATAAGCCTTCGGCAACGCAAGCGCAATCGCTAATCACGGAGTTCAACGAGTTGACTGTTTTGAAATTCATCCTCTACTACGTCAAGCTCTCCAGCTTCAACAATTCAACCTTATTGGCTCTGACTTTCTTATTGCTGCCCCCAATTCAATCTATGACCGTATTCTGATTAATCCTCCTTTCGGTAGTAATGGCGTTGCCAATCATGTTCTTCACGCCTATCAATTCCTTAAACCAGGTGGCAAATTGATTTCTCTCGCTCATCATTACCAGCTCCAACCTAGTCAAAGCGATCGCTATTTCTTTGATTGGCTCAAAAGTAAAAAAGCTCGTTTCTTAAACCTCGGAAAAGCTTTTCAAAAGGGCGATTGCGAAGCTAGCCGAAGGCATCGCAAAACCTCAGTCCCAATTCAACTCATCGCCATCGATAAATCCTAATAGAAAAAATGTCATTAAAACAATATTCCGTAACTATCTCTGTTGATGAATCCACTCTCAAGCAAGCTTACATTGAAGGACACGATATTTCTCCCGATGATTGTCCCGACGACATCGAATCTATGCTCTCATCTGAACTCAATTGGCTCTCTAGCTCTGGTATCTCTTTCTCAGGAAATATTGCAGAGATCGATCTGAATGAATCAAATAGCATTTTTATTGAATGGTCGGTTGACGACGTTCGCAGTCGCGCTCAACAACACGGAATCAATCTCTCTAATTCTGACTGCATCGAAATTCTTGAATGCGTTGAAAATAATCACGATGCCAACCTCGGTATCTCCTGGGACACCATTGATAACGCCATCGACCTTTTTAATTAAACTTTAAAGAGTTTGAGCCAGCAGGGAAACAGGGACAATCACGACCCTAGAACCTGCTGACAATTGAATATTATTATGATTTCCCATAATTGCTAATCGAGCTTGGATGTGTTTAACGCCTGGGGGCTAATATTGCTTCCGCAGCTTCATCTCTCCATACTCAAAATACAAAGCTGAAAGTGTTCAACGCCTTACGGCTACGATTTTTCTCGCAAAAAGCTTTATCGCGAAAGCTACAGGTCTTTATGCATTTTGCTCAACGCCTGGGGGCTAAGATTGCTTCCGTAGTCCAGCAGCTAAACTTGCCAGGTTCGGACAGGGAATGGGTGTTTAACGCCTTTCGACTATCTATAAACCGTCTTATCAATTTTCGCCATCTTCACAAAAGTATTGCCCTTAGCTTTTTGCCGATCTCCCTCTAAGTCTGTTTTCTCGGCATAATTAATATTTTTGGTAATATGATTATATTTTTAGCGACACGATAATCTCTTTTAATTAATAATTGCGAAAGACCTAGCCAAATTTAATTTTCTCTCTCGTTATTATAGCGATCGCATGTGATATTGCAATCACAAAGCCTCACTTCAGCTAATCAAATAGCGTAAGACAAACTCGATTAATAATTTTTACTAACTTTTTGGAGGTCTTTTCCTTTGAACCAACAATATTTGGCTCTCGAACTCTTTCACATCCTTCACGTTAATCATCTGCATTTTGACCATCAACATCGCTCTTGGATGGGCAATGTTCCTAAATCCCTTTCTCAAAACAAAGTTGAAGATAAGTTGGTACTTCACTCTGCTTCCTTGATACTATCTGGTATTACCAAACAACGTATCGACACTAAATTAACTAAACTCCTCATTTCTCAAATTCAGACCTGGGCTTGTAATTCTCAAAGTCAGTACTTCAAAACTTTTAACCTCGACCTCGGTGCTATTCGCTTCGTTCCTACTTGCCTTAGATCTAATTAATTTTCCCTTTGCCACTTGCGGTTTAAATCTCACTCAGATGCGTGTCGTCTCTTATACCCGTTTTGTTTCTAAAGTCGGTGCTTTGAAATCCTATTGTTAAAGCCAAATCGACCGCGCTATCTCGACTGAACTTTCTCTCTTCAACTCTTAAAAGTTAAAATTAATCTACCCTGTTCCAAACTGTTTTTTATGAGCAAAGAGATCCGCAGACTTCACCGAAAACCAGTTCAGCTTACTAACTTTTCTAGTACTACCTCCGCTGATTCGTCTAAAAACGATTCCGACAAGCCTCAAGCTCCTCGACAAAGACGCAGAAGACGACATAACGGTTCTTCTCCTTCAAATTCTCTTCCTCAGCCCGCCGAGGTTGATTCTACCCCCACTACTCAACTACCTCCTTCTTCCCTTGATGACGATGTAAATTCTGTTCGCGCCGAACTACAGGAGGATTTTTATCACCAACAACTTTCATCCGCTGATTTTTCAGATGAGTCTCACGACTGGGACGATCCTTCTTTTTCTTCTGATTACTCTCACTTTCTCGGTCTATACGAATAATTCTCCTCAATCGAGATCGCCCAAGCCAGCATCATAGATACTAAATCTAATCTCTTCCTCTTTAGCTAGGACTAACGGGAGATTTGAAGCTTTCTCTATTTTTCTTCTAGTTCTCTTTACTTGAATCTCAGCAAACGCTCAATATTATCGCTGATATAATACTAATACAAAGTTCCAACCCAAAAATCATGACTCAACCATTACCATCAGAAAAAAATGTGAAGCAGCAAACTAAGATAGTTGTTGACCCCAACAAAAGCTTTTTCGATCTTTCTGCTGCTGAAATAGAACAACTTGCTATAGCAGGAACAGATCGAGCTAGAGAGCAGATGCACGAGCGCGGCATTCCAACAATTATTTCTCTTAACGAAAACGTCTACGAGGAACATCCGAATGGTAGTTTAACTTTAATTCATGAACAACCAGAAGGATAAACCTACTCTAATAATGTTCGCAGGACCTAATGGTTCTGGTAAATCCAGTGTTACCCCGTTATTCCAAAATCAAGCTGATTTTCCTAAAAATTACATTAATCCCGATGAAATCGCTTTAACTCTCGGTGGCAACACGATGAAAAAAGCTTACGAAGCTTCCGCCATCGCCGCAGGAGAAAGACTCAGATGTATCGAGCGAAAAGAGTCTTTTGCATTTGAAACCGTCATGAGTCACCCCTCATTATAGTAATGTTCGAGCCAGAAAATCCCTTCTTCCAACTGATAAGCTTTTTCAACTAAAGATGCTATGTTTTCAATACTGTTAGTAATAGAAGCTCCTCTGTACTTCCAGTTAAAGTCCGAAAATATTACTAAATGCCCGAAATTTCTCTTAAAAACTTTAACCAGACATCGGGATTTATTTTCATCACATATTTTATAAAAGCCATCATTGTACCAACCATGACCCTTCCAGTGAATAGCGTCTTTGTATATTAGTTGTTTGCTCATAAAAATCTGGGTTGATTTTGAGTTATTTTCACTATGAATTTTATCGTCTTTTTGCGATCGCCGATAAATACAACTTCTTCGATCCTAATTCTCTCCACCCCTTTCATCCAACAGCTTCCTTACTGCGCCATTGAGCGTAGCCTTACCATTTTGTTCCATATATTGCTTGAGCAGCCAATAAGTCTCTTCATCTAGCACGGCAGTATATTCAATCCCGATTCCTGGTACTAAAACTGGTCCATCTTTCTTCTTCCGATCGAACACTGGCTCTACTCCTTTTATTTTATTAACTACTTGTTTAATTATTCTAGCGGGTGGTGATTTTCCCTCACCAGCTTCTTCCAAAGCTGACACCCACGCTGATGCCTGTTGTGGTACGGGCAGTTTGGCTAACTCTCTACACTGAGATTCACTAGTCGGCAAAAAGTGAACAAATTGTTCACTTTTCAAGTTATCTACCACCTCATAAGCATCAATCAAGTAATAAGCTTTGCGCTTAGTAAAATCAAAGCGATCGCGAACATAGTCTTCAAAGCGATTGTGAGTTTCTCGATAAAGCTTACGATCTCTTAGTATTCTAAGTGCCTGACCCGCCAAAAGAAACGCTTGCTGTACCGTATTTTCTAAATCATCTCGTTCTTGTATTTCTGCTTCAGACAGAAGCGACAACTCTAGCTTGTGACTCAGATCGCCCACCGCCCGCCATTCATCATGCTCATTTCGTTGAACGCGATCGCCAAGTTCATTCAGTCTTTGCCGAACTTCTGAAACATTTGCTTCAAGAACCATCGATAATTCGACTACAGAAATAAAATTATTTTGTCGCGAAAGCTCATCACGAACAACATTAATTGAAATCATCATTTTTCGTAGAAATAAAATGGATTAACAGACTGAAAATCTATTTATGACTTGCTTTTCTTCAATATCTTCTTGAGGTAACTCAAGCTGAAACCGCGTTCGACGGCATCACTCCACTTCTCCCAACTACCTGAAAGACAGATCCACTGTTCCCTGTCACGGACTTCTTGACCTGAACAATACCCCAACTTTCTCGCCAAATCGTACCAGTATCGAAATACTGACGCAGTATCTATCTCTTCACTTTCTTCGTTTAATACATTCTTATTTGCCCATTCTCCTTCTAACATCGAAGTGAAGTAACCCGCAGGATTTAGTATGTGCTGCTCTCTCTTCCTAGTTCGGTATAAAGCGATTGCACTATCTACCTTCTCTTTTGGATACAGTTTCAGCAAATCCTTCAAAGTCTTGTTTATCGGTATTCCAACAGCATCCAAATCGGAAATAGATTCTTTCCGTCTTTTATTGATTATTTGTTCAACCTTGGCGGCGTTTTTATTTCGGCGATTGCTCTGTAGGGAAGAAGAAAGGTTGCTATCTGTTCGGTCTGGGAAAGTAGATAGTTGAGAACTGGATGTATTATTGTTCTTTGAATAGTTTTCTTTTTTCGAAGTTGTTTCAGAAAGAGCAGCAGCAATATTATTTGGATCTTCGTATTGGCGATCGCTTTGCCTTGTTGTTATTTTTTTCTGATTGATATTCTTTGATCTGTTTTGAGACAAATCACAATACTTAGTTTCATTAATTTCCTCAATACTTAGTTCTGTGGAATTCTCAAAACGGACAATTTCAGTATTTTGAGGGATTTTATCTACCTCAGCCGTAGCGATTAATTTCTCCAACTCCTCGTAGTCAATACTGTAGTAATAAGTCTGATTTCTCGGTTGCCACCAAAAACTCTTGTACTCTTGCTGCTGGTGTTTGGCAAACAGCTTTTCTCTTCTGATTAATTTTTTGTCTAGCAGTGAAGCGATCGTTTTTCTTAGCTTCCACTCGCTCATTCCTGCTAGAACTTCTACTAGCCAATCTCGAACCGATTTGTAGATCCATCTGATCCCATCAATCACCACGCCATATTTGGAATGACTCCAGTAATGAAGCTGCTGAAGAAATCTGGCTTCTTCATAGCTGTAGTCGAGCAATGCTATTAAAGAGTTTGATACTACTGTTGTATCAAACTTAGTTTTTAGGCTTTCTACCTGAATTACTGGAGAGTTGAGAGCTTCAATCATTACTCTTGCCCTCTGCAATTTAAGCGGTTTTCAAATGCCTGTGCCGAAACTAAGGTGCAGTTTCGCGCTACACCACGTAAAATATACATAGTTACTAATTCCTAATATGGATATTGGTTTAAAAGCGATCGCCCCATTCCGTCCAAAGAATAGCGGTCGCTTTTGCATTTAGAAGCAATTATTCAATCAAATTTTACTCCTAGATTAACTTTCAAAGACTTTTCAATACTTTCAAGGTTTTCGCGTGATAAAGTACCTTTCAAGGTTTCGTTTTCAATATCGTAGTAATAGGTACGAGACACACCAACCTCTTCACATATTTGGTCTACAGTTTTTCCCGACTTTTTACGAGCTTTTTTGATCGCTTTACCCAACCCGCTCACTTCAATTTCTTCGATCCACCTTATTCGCATTTTGTCCGCTGTTGCCAAAGTTTTTGCCATATATACAATAGACTTAAATTGATAGTAATCATCATACACTATAAACTAATAGTTGACAAAGTATACACTATTAGTTTATAGTGTATATAGAGATAAAAACAAAGGAGAACAGTCACCGACCAAAGTTCTTGTTCTCCATTAGGGTTTGACTCTCTTGAGCTTGAATTGACCTTGTTTTGACTAGGAACAGCCGTTAATTCCTCAAAGTGAGGATTACCATCTTCTTGATTCTGACTCTCCTTAGAAGCCGTTTTACGCGAGGCAGCAGCAATATTGTCATTCTTTTGTTCTTTTTTGCGATTGCTCTGCTTTGCTGTTTCTTTTTTGAGTGTATTCTTTGTTTCATATAGTGAGAGTTCAGTATCGCGCACTTTAAGCGGTCGAGCTTCATCATCTTGAGGTGCGCTATTGCACAACTCGTAGATTCCGATACTTTCAGCCTCCGCCCACTCTCTCAATCTCTCGTAATTTAAGCTGTAATAATTGGTCTGATTCCACTGCTTTGATTTGTACCTAATTACTTTGACTATCGACAGCGATCGCAATATCCCCATTGCCTTTCTAAACCTATGAAGCGAAAGAAAGGTGAATTGGTTTTTTACCCACTGCTCAAAAGTGTTGTAGATATATTTTGCCTTGTCTACAATTACCCCTACCCCTTCTTTCTGCGTCCAGTAATGTAGCTGCTGTAAGATTACCGCTGCCTCAAAACTTCCTAAAGCAGTCGCTATGTTCATATCGAAATTCCGTGTCGCTGTTGGGGAAGTTGATAGGATACTCACTTTGCACCTCTCATGTCTACATTTTTTTTCATTTGCGCCCGAACAAACGCCGTCATTGTCTTGTAGTGTTCTACTGCAATAGCGATTTCGCGGATATGGGCAAGAGATATTTGAGGTAAGGCAGCTAGAATTACTGCCTTCTTTTGAGGCTTCTTCATCTAAGTCAACTCGGTAATTAGGTTCTTGAGGCGAGATTAGAGCCACCCCTGATGAACAAAGGTGGTTTGGAGGTCTACAATTCAGTTGGTATCTCTACTCCTAACTTTTTCGCCTAATATTCCCGACTGCCGATTTGATGACCTGACCAGTAACTCTGTTCCTCTGGGTGAGAAGGTTCACAGCCCCAGTACCCTTCTAAATATCTATCCGAGTGCAAATCTGTGTTTAAACTCGTTTCGTTATGAATTACTTCAAACTCTTGCTGTTCTCTTGATGACTGTTCTACACTTACATGTAAATTGAACATTGCTATTTCCTTAATTTGTATTTGTTCAATGGAGGAAGAGAGTTGTAACCTCTTTTCCTCCCGCAATAATTATACCCATATATATACGGGCTTTCAACTCAAATTAGTATTTTTACGATTAGAATATCTTATATCTGTTCTATTGGTCTTTGAGATATACATAAGCTAAACTTGGGATAAGAACGTCAATTTTCTCAAGCGTTAGTAAAGTTTATTCATGGCAAACGTCAGAGCAGATCACAAAACTCGTTTTCAGAATAAGGGTATAGGAACTAAGCACAAGCAAAAACCTGTAAGTGTCATGCTGCCTGAAGATATCGACCAAATTGTTAGAGCTATGCCTAATCGCTCTGAATTTATTCGGCAAGCCATTATTGAAAAACTCGCCAAAGCTAAAACCTCTACTTAATAAATCTTTGGGAGATCGCTGAAAAACTTCAATCTGCTTAATTTTTCCCATAGGGATATCTTTCATATGAAACTCGATCGCATTACCAGCAATCCCCAGAAAATGAATGGACAGGCTTGTATTAGAGATTTACGTTTAACAGTCCGTAGAGTTGTGGATTTACTCGCTACATATCCAGATAGAGAAGAGTTATTTCAAGAATTTCCCGAATTAGAAGAAGAAGATATTCAACAAGCTCTTGTTTTCGCTTCTTCTTATCTTGACGATCGCATTATAGAACTTCCTCTTGACTATGAAACTGTTGCTTGACCAGGGATTACCTCAATCAGCATCAACTCTATTAAGCAGCCAAGGATTTGATACTATCCATGTTTCTGAAATAGCTATGTGGGCAGCTCAAGATACTGAAATTATTCAAAAAGCTCAAGATGATAATCGTACTGTAGTTACTTTAGATGCTGACTTCCATTCAATCTTGGCTTTAAATAATTTTCGTTCTCCCTCTGTAATTCGTATTCGTATTGAAAGGCTTCATGCCAAAGCTTTAACTAAATTACTTTTAGACGTAATTCATCAGTGTCAAGATGATTTAGAAAATGGTGCTGCTGTCACTGTTGAGCCTGGAAGGATTAGAATTCGACGATTACCACTACTTCCTAATTCTTAGTTTTTTCATACGATCGCGAAATACCTTCAATCTGCTTGATTTGTTTGCCTCTCTTCAATTAAGGTCTATTTAGACAAGAGAACAACTTAGTTTGTTTTGTGCAATATGACTAAAATTATTTCAGGACGTATCTCTATCCCTAGCAAGAAAATCGATAGCTACATCGAAGCTCCTCTTAATCGCGAAGCTGAATTTAAACCTCTTCGCCGCCAACTTCAACAGCTCAACGGTGAATTTAAACAATTTCTTTCTCAGTCCTTCACTCCTAAAACTGTCTGCAAGCATTCTGGTATTATTGACCTTTTTATCGATTACCTCGAATGAGATATTGATGTTACTTCCATTGACGATATCACTAGAGGTATCGCCAATAGTTATTTCCGTAAATGGTATTTAAGCAAAATTGGTGACTTACGTGAAAGCGAGATTAAAACTTCCATCAAGAAATTCTTCCGCTTTCTTACCGAACAAAAGAATGTTGTTAACGAGCCTGTTCTCAAAAGCTTTAAGCGTTAACCTCACTTTTCCTTCTGCTATCTCTGAAATCCTTTGATTTACTTAACTTTTCAATATTTAATATAAAATCTAGATCTAATCAGAACTTACTTCCTCATCTTCTCAGCACCAGAGGAGTTACGTATCTACCGATGGTCATCAAAGTATTGATACACCAATTCAGTGGAATAACTAGGGCTGTTTAAATGTTTTATATGCCAGTTTAGATTTGTCCTAGAGATCTTCACTTATGAGTAGACCCAGAACTAATCAGGCTCAAGAAACAAACTCGCCTTTTAAAAGATTCAGATTGAATGCCAAGTTATCTCAAGAACAATTGGCTAGAGATATTGGTGTCGCTGTGTCTACAATTCGACGCTGGGAAAAAGGTCAAGCCGAACCAACTATGACTGTTGCTCAGATGAAAAGATTTTGTCAAGTTATCAAACACAATTTTGAAGAGTTACCAGAAAGTTTAATGCCAGCATAAATTCTCTTCAATTTACCTAGAATTCTATATTGACTTTTTATTCAACTTTTGTCTACTGATTCCGATTCAGGTTTTCTTTCTCACCGTATTACCTGATATGTTGTTCTTCTATTTCTAAACTTCTATTTACAATAATAAACCCGGGTCAGTTATGATCTGGGTTTTAAGCTTTTATATGCCAGTCTTTTATAGGGGTTGGCTGACGGTATTTATTTCCTCATGTTTTCATATTTGCTAGTCTTTCAGCATGATTTGAATCACTTTTTCTGTAGGACATTACGCAGTTGAACACTTGAATAACATCATTGAGCAGAATCATCGATATATCAAGCGACGGGTCATAGCCAGTCAAAACTTCCGTGAATTTCAAAACGCCAGTCGAACCATTTCTGGGTGTGAAATCATGAACATGATGGCGAGCCACGCTCGGGTTTCCCGAGCATGTGGAATCGCCATGTTGATTCGCAAGGGTCAACATCGCGATTAGAGATGGCGAGGAAACCTCGCCCTCTCTCGCGGTCAAATCCCAAATGTGGAACGTGGAGATATCCGAAACCAAGTCAAATTTATTCATTCTCTCTTTGGGATTGCTGTCTAAAATTTAGGTTAATTGAGAGATTATCTTGACTTTTTACCTTTGTCTCAACTTTCTGCAACACAACCCTTCTAAAACACCCCTTTAGGCTAAAATGAACAAACAAATTTTAAAAGAAGAGTTTGGAAAAGGATTTAAAGGAATCAAATTTGATTATGATGAATATACATTCACTTGGGGACTAAGTCATCATCGTTTTGTGAAAGGTCTAAAAGAAAATTTTTCAAGTATCGAAGAATTTTTTAAAGAAATAATGCTAAGCCCAGATACTTTTTCAAGTCATCGTGTAGGAGAGGCTTTTTGGATTCAAAGAAATAACTTTGCGCATTTTGTCGATGGATTAAAATTTAGCCAAGTCTCAGAAGAAGAATTCAATAATTGTATTTTGCGTTCGATTATTGAATCAAAGAAATATGAACAAGAAATTGATTTGGACAAGATTGAAATGCCGAAAACACACGAAAAGGCGATAACAATAAAAGAAACTGAAAACCCTCGATTTTATATCAATACCTATACTGGCTTTATAAGTAGCAATAATAATGGGTATTTTTTTTATGAGCTTCAGTTTGAATCATAAAAAAGATCTAGAAAAAAGGTAGTGTTGCAGGAAGTTGAAATGAGAATGCAGTAGTATATAATTACTGTTCAAGGCTCAAGCCTGATGAATCCGAAATCTCCTTTTAAATGGCGACATTTTCGGTATTGTCAACTTAACGAAATGAGAAAATACAAACCTCGATTAAATTCTTATTTAAGCTTCAATAGATACACGAGCGATATTGTCAGCTTGAGCATATCAAAAATGTAAAATGAGATGATATTTTAGGTCGAATTAAGTTTATTCATTCTTTATTTAGGATAGCTGTATAAATTTGAGAGAAAATCAGATTTATTTAGGGCTTACCTTTATTTTCCTTCTTTTATCTCAATGGTAGTGTTGCAAGAACCTGAAACGTTGATGTAGTAGTATTGAGCTGCTGTTTTGACCTTAACATTGATGAATCCTGAAAAACCTTTCAAATGGCGGCACTTTCAAGGAGAATTCATCCTGTTATGCGTGAGATGGTATCTGCGATATCCGTTGAGCTACCGTGATTTAGAGGAGATGATGGCTGAACGTGGATTATCAGTTGATCGCACGACTATCTATCGTTGGGTGATTGCTTATTCTCCTGAGCTGAATCATCGCTGTCGTAAGCATCTGGGGTCAACCAATGATTCGTGGCGAGTGGATGAAACCTATGTCAAGGTCAAGGGTGAGTGGAAGTATTTGTATCGAGCCATCGACAGTGACGGCAATACTATTGATTTCCTGCTGACAGAGAATCGGGATGCTCCCGCTGCGACAACTTTCTGTATTTACAGAAATAAGGCAAACTTTTCTGCTTTTGAATGAAAGCCGTACCTAATCTAAAACCCAATTAGATATAGCCTGTAAGTAGAACTCAATTAAAGCAAATAGCCTATGACTGATTCAGCTAATCTTAGAATTGTTTCCCTGCTTCCTTCTGCTACAGAGATTATTGATTGTTTGGGTTTAACAAACGCTTTAGTCGGACGCTCTCACGAATGCGATTATCCTCCCTCAGTAAAAGATCTACCAGTATGCACCGAAGCTAGACTCAACAGCCATAAACCAAGTAGCGAGATTAATGGTGATGTCCAAACTTTGATGCAGAAGGCTCTAAGTATTTACAAGATTAAAACCGAAGTTTTGGAACAGCTTCAGCCGACTCATATTATTACCCAAGACCAATGCGATGTCTGTGCGGTTAATTTACCAGAAGTGGAGCGTGCGATCGCCAAACTAACCAACTCTCATCCCCAAATTATTTCTCTCCAGCCAGATCTACTCAACGAAGTCTGGGATGATATTAAACGAGTAGCTGGAATCTTGGGAGTTGATTCTCAACCCACTTTAGACCGATTACAGAGTCGGATTAACAACATCTTAGACAAAGTTAAGGATCTAGATCGAAAACCTACTGTCGTCGCCATTGAATGGACTGAACCACTAATGGTGGGAGCAAATTGGATTCCCGAATTAATTGACATCGCTGGTGGCAAATCTCTACTAAGCGTAAAGGGAAAACATTCTCCCTATATATCCTGGGATAGTTTAGCTGAAACAGACCCAGATGTAATTGTAATTATGCCCTGTGGCTTCGATTTAGAACGAACAGAACAAGAATCGAAAGTCTTAACCCAACATCCAAAATGGGGCAGTCTGAAAGCAGTGCAGAATGGCAAAGTTTTCATTGTTGATGGCAATGCTTATTTTAATCGTCCTGGTCCTCGCTTAGTTGATTCAGCGGAAATATTAGCCGAGATTTTCTATCCCCAATTATTTGATTTCGGTCATCAGGGAAAAAGCTGGAAGCTATTTTTATAAATAGAATTTAACATCCAATTTTATACTGGGCAAGCCTTACAGGATATTTCTGTAAATACGATTTTCTTTACTTAAGGATTTGAAGATTTACGCTTTTCTGTAAGCGTAGAAAAATATTTTGCTTCACCACAAAGATAATTGACCTTCACTCACGGGACTATATTTGTATCTATGTAGGTTGAGGTGGCAAGCTGCACATACAGAAAGTAAATTAGATTGTCGATTATCTGCCGTGTCGTGATGCGGACGCGAATGCGTCCAGTGCTTTGCAAAGCAAAGTCAGATGCCTACGGCATCGCATGATGAACCTGAAGAATATCAGCCGTCCATTCAGAACGAGTTAAACCCTTTGGTCTTTGCCCTGGACGATAACATTTTTTGCCACAACATTGGCATTGCCAATTGGCAGCTTTTTTAACTGACAATGCTAAATTGTTCCAATTATCTGGATAGAGACTGGGATCTACTGGCATTTTCAAGACCTACTGCTATCTTAAAATTTATCCTACCTTATTAAGACATCGCCTTTTATATCACAACTTTGCTATGCTCTCAATTTTTATCAGCGACGAAACACAAATAAATTTCCCGTTCCACCTCTTCCTATTCTGGTGTCTTCATCTAAATAAGAAGTAATCCATACCGCTCCATTTTTTAAGAAATCTAATACAGGAATTTTCAGTTCGGGCAAACTCCAATCCGACTGACTGAAAAGTTTAGTAGCTTGAGCAGCAAAAGCATTGAAGGTTACTTTAGCCGTTCGCTCGTCTGCTTCGGGTATCCAAACACCTTCTGCACCTAACTGATACTCTCCAATTAAGGGCAGCTCAATTATTGCTTGATTATTCGACCTAATTTCTCCATCGATATTATTTAACGATTGCCAAATCCTCTGCACTTTAATTCCCGAACCAAAAATATCGATCATCTTGGCAAGAGATGCCATGAGCGTGCCGCTCACAACCCAGCAATGAAAATATGGTAGCCTTCAGATGAGACTAAAAAGAGGTCGATATAGACAATAGTGCAATCAGCCTGAGCAAGAGATAGACCGCGATACCGATAGGCACAACCCAATGTGAAACCTAATAATTAAAGTAGGAAACACGAAAGACAGAATCTAAATCATCACAGGTATCGAATTAGTCTCATCATAAAAATTGAGAATTATCAGAGATGGAAGTTACTCATACTCATTGTGTAGGATTGGATGTTCATAAAAAAATAGTAGTCGCTTGCAGTCTAATCCAAACTGCACCCAGAAAATTGGAGCGAACAATTCGTAGTTTCGGCACTACAACATCAGAATTACTTGCTTTAAATGATTGGCTGAGTACTCAAAATATTACTCAGGTAGCAATGGAAAGTACAGGAGAATATTGGAAACCCATTTACAATATTCTAGAATTTAATTTTGAGGTAATGGTAGTTAATGCTCAACATCTTAAAAACGTTCCTGGGCGTAAAACCGATGTTAAAGATGCCGAATGGATTGCCGATCTACTTCGACATGGATTATTACGAGGTAGTTTTATTCCTCCTTTGATTCAGAGAGACTTGAGAGATTTAACTCGCCAACGAATAACTTTAGTTCGAGAGCGAGCCAGAGTAACAAACCGACTACAAAAAGTTCTAGAGTGGGCAAATATCAAATTAGCTTCCGTCGTCACTGACATTACTGGAGTTTCTGCTCGCAAAATGCTTCGAGCAATAGTTGATGGTCAAACTGATGTTCAAGATTTAGCAAAATTAGCTAAAGGTCGTTTGGTTCGTAAGTTACCTCAACTTGAAGAAGCATTGCTTGGTAAGGTTCGAGATCATCATCGCTTTTTGATTCAACAACATCTCAATTATTTGGAATTCTTGGAATCTCAAATTATCCAATTTAATCAGCACATCGAACAATCAATTGATGCTCACGATGATCCTGAACATCAGAACCAAAGTGAGTCTCAATCTAACTCATCTGATTCTGCTAAGACGACAGAAAATGCTTCAACATTATCTTGGAATCAAGCCGTTTCTCTTGCCGATACTATTCCTGGTGTCGCCCAAAATACTGCTGAGTTATTAGTTGCTGAAATCGGCACGGACATGAGCCGTTTCGCCTCTGCTTCCCATTTAGCTAAATGGGCAAGGCTTTGTCCTGGTAATCATGAAAGTGCTGGGAAACGTTTATCTGGTCGAACTGGTCGAAGTAACCCTTGGCTAAGAACTTCATTAGTTCAGGCAGCTAATGCTGCGGTTCGCTGTCGTAATTCATATCTGAGAGTTGTTTATCGTCGTTTAGCTGGTCGTCGTGGTCGCAAGAAAGCTTTGATTGCCGTTGCTCATAGGATTCTCATTGCTCTCTATCATATGTTCAAGAAATGCGAATCTTATCGTGACTTAGGAGTTGATTACTTGTCTAATCAATCTCAACAGCAAAATTCTGTTCAGCGTCTTCATTCTCAAGCTCGTCAATTGGGTTATCAACTTGAATTAACTCCCATCAACTGAGTTTTTAAACTTTTACTCAATTGTCTATTTTCAAGACAGGTCTAGTTATAACCGTTCCATTGGAAGCATATACTAGTTGCCAATCGCCCATCAAACTAGAGAGATAATTAAAAGATAGGGGTTGTGAAATCGGACTAGCCTCCTCTAACTGTTTAATACTTTCATGCCTGACCATCAATGACCCGAATGTTTGGGGTCGCCGAACGCTCTTTATGACCAAATTTGACTTGGCAATTCAAATATAGGCAGCAGGAATTAAATCTATCCGATCACCTTTTTATTTCTGATACGGAAGTACCCGAAAATCAAGACTTTTTTCACCTAACAGGTTTATCGGCGTGGGACGATATCTAGCCAACGCAGCCAGCCAATCTCCCAACTCCCGCAGCCTAGAGATTTATCACGCTACAAAGATTCTTGATTCAAGATTATTCATTCAATAAACAGCTTAAACGTATATGCCCAGGCTCGAAACTATCCTTCTTTATCGCTGAGTTCTACTGACAATCTAAATATGGACAGCAGAAATTAAATATATCCGATCGCCTTTATTTCTGATACGAGAGTAACCCCAATATCAAAGCTTTTTTCACCTAACAGGTTTATCGGCGTGGGACTAGATTTAGCCAACGTAGCCAGTCAATCTCCCAACCCTCGCAGCCGATTAACCTGTCACCTTTGGATATCAAAGTGACTATAAATAAATACTCTTCATTCAAGATTATTCATTCAATAAACAACTTAGGCGATCGCGACTAATATTAAATTAACAAGTCGATTGGTACGAGAGCTTTTTCTCCCCAGTCCGTCAGAAAAATCCTCTTTCGGGGTCGTAAGTTCCGCCGACCTTTAACTTCAGTATTATTTATTCAAGCTACTTTTAGCTTTTTCAGCTTTCTAATTTCTTGATAGCGATCGCCTTGCTTAGTCTGCCATAGGTCATAATTAGTTTGCATCTGCAACCAAGATTCAGCAGAACCTCCCAGTACTCTCTCTAGTCTGAATGCCATTTCAACACTAACTGAGCTTTTTTGTGAAACTAGACGAGAAAAGGTTGGCGCGGAGACACCTAATGCTTCCGCTATTTTTCTTAGACTCATCTGAGATTCTTCTATATATAGCTCCTTTATTACTTCCCCAGGATGCATTGGGTTATACATTTCCATTAATGATAATCCTCATAATCAAGTACATAAACATCTCCATCACGAAACTCAAATGTCAATCGCCAGTTTCCAGATACTGATATTGCATAACGACCTTTATACTCCCCCTTTAACTGATGCAGATTGAAACCTGGTCGATTTAAATCTGCTTTTTTAACTGCCGATTCTAAAATGGTCAATTGTAACCGAAGCCTTTTTTCGTGCTTAAACTGTATCCCAGACGTATTCCCAGTCTTGTGGAACTTGCTTAAGCCCTTATGCTTGATGCTTTTAATCATTTATTAGTAGCTTTGGCAATAGATACATTGTAACTTGATACGTATCAAGTTACAATGCTGAGCCATAATCTAGATCTGGGAAAACGCTAAAAAAGGGGGTATTGGGTTGCCTAATCGCTTAAATTCGATTATCAAGATTCTTGATTCAATATTCTTGACTCGCTCAAATAACTTATCGACCCTGATTTCTCTGAACTACCTTCTTCAGATAGCTCAGGTCATATCCTCGCGCCACTGCATCACTCCACTTTTCCCACGCCCCAGATAGACACACCCACTGTTCTCCCTCTCTCATTTCCCGACCAGAGCAATACCCTAGCTGACGCGCTAAGTCATACCAATGTCCAAACACTGCTTGGAGATCTATCTGACTATCGCCATCATCAGCATTAGCCAAACTCTTACTCGCCCAATCTCCTTCCAGAATCTTGGTGAAGTACCCCGATGGATTCTCTATATATTTCTCTCTCTTCCTATTTCGGTACAAGGCGATCGCATTCTCCACCTTTTCCGATGGGTACAGTTTCAACAAACTAATCAACGTCTTGTTTATCGGTATTCCTGTACTATCTAACAATGGTATTAACTCTTTCCATTTTGGGTTGACTAAAGCATCAACTGCGGTGACTTCTTTTTCTTTATTAGGGTATAGCTCTTTGTTTTCTGATTCTCGCTCTATTTGGCTAGGAACAGCAGTTAACTGGTCTGTACGAAGGCTACTCTGTTTTTGTTTTTTTCCCTCTTCTGAAGTTTCTTTAGAGGTGGCAGCAGCAATTGAATTTGATTTGTTAATATTGCGATCACCTAAGTCTTGCTTTGTTGTTTCTTTCTTAGTAGTAATCTTTGGCTCATTTAATGAGACTTTGTTATTCTCCATCTCAAGAGTTTGAGTTTCCTCATTTTCCTCATTTTGAGGTGAGGTATTACGCATCTCTGAGATTTTAATGCTTTCAGACTTTTCACCTTTCAGGAATTAAGTACTAAATATCTCAACACTCAATTGACTAAAAAATCAATCTACTATAGCTTTTAATCATTCATTGTTTTGGAAATATTTATGTCCAATCATTAAGGTAGTTATATGCTCAATGACATTTTGCGTATGCCAGAATTTCAATCTATTTTTGAGACGATGGGAAAGGAAAAAGCTCAGACCTTTGTTCTTAACCTAATCAAGATTGCTAACTCTTATGGTTGCAATCCTGGTGAAATATTAAATGAACTTGGCGAACAATTGAGTATTTGCTACTACTGTGGGCAAGCAGCAGATATACATCAAAAAGCAGTCTGCCAAAATTGCTATGAAACTGTCTTTACTCTTGAATGATAGTTAAATCGCATTAAACCCAAGATTCAACTACTAATGCTTTTTCTACTTCTTTAATTCTTTGAAAATCACTATCTGATGACACTACTATCAAATTATGTTGTAAAGCCACGGCTGCTATCCACAAGTCATTTTCACCAAATCCAAGATTTATCATTTTCGTCTTTCTTCTTTTACTTTTTTCCTTTGGCGCAAACTGTTTGAATATTGACGCTTTTAACTGTCCATATTTTATAGCTGTTATTTCATCTATTGGATAGATATATATTCCCGCTAGAAAATTTTTGACTAAAGCTAAATTACTTTGCTTACGCTGAGAACGCTCTGCCATATCTACTAGTTCCCCTTGAGTAATTACACAAATAGAAACGATATTATTGTTTATTTCTCTGAGATAATTTAGTACTTGAGTATCTTTTAAAATTGCTCTGCTACAATGATTTGTGTCTAATAAGTACATTTATTCTTCATCGAATGGGTTAAAAGTATCAAAGCTTGCTGGCAATACTGTCTCTTTTACTGCCCCCAAACATTCTTCTAGATCATCTCCTGACCATCTATCTACTTTTTTCAAATGCTCTAGCAAACTTTTTCCTGTTGAATCCACCTCCTTTTCTTCATCTATTTCTATTGTTTCTCTTGTTTTTAGAAATCTCAAAAAATTCAGAGTTTGCTCTAGTAATTTATCTTCACTTGATTGAATTTCTTTTATTAATTGCTCTTTTATTGTCATTCTTTATTTATCCTCCAAAAATCCAACAATATTTTCCTCAAGAGTTTTTATTTCTTCTCATTATCTTCTTCAAATATTCTAGAGAATATCCCCGTTTTACGGTATTTTCCCATTTCTCCCAGGAACCAGATAAACAGATCCACTGCTCTCCATTTCTTACCTCCTGACCAGAGCAATATCCAAGCTCTCTCGCCAAATCGTACCAGTGTCTAAAGACCGCAGCTTTATCAATCTCCGTCGAAGAATTGCGATCGCTTTCTCCACCGACTAAACTCTTACTCCCCCAGTCGCCCTTTAACGCCGATACGAAATACCCTGAAGGATTCGGTATGCGCTTCTCTCGCTTCCTTGCCCTCACTATCGCGATCGCATTTTCCACCTGTTCTGCTGGGTACAACTTCAGTAAATCCTTCAACGTCTTGTTAATCGGTATTCCCGTACTATCTAACAACGGTATTAGCTCTTTCCATTTTGAGTTGACTAAAACATCAATTTTGATAGCTTCTTTTTCCTCACTAGAGTTTGACTCTCTTGAGCTTGAGTTGACCTTGTTTTGACTAGGAACAGCCGTTAACTCCTCAGAGTGAGGATTACTATCTTTTCGGTTTCCTCCCTTTTTAAAAGCCGTTTTAGGCGAGGCGGCAGCAATATTGCCATTCTTTTGTTCTTTTTGACAGTCGCTCTGCCTTGTTGTTTCCTTTTTGAATGTATTCTTTGTTTCATATAGTGAGAATTTAGTATCGCGCATTTTAGGCGATCGATCTTCATCTTCTTGAGGTGCGCTATTGCACAACTCGGAGATTTCAATACTTTCAGCCTCTGCCCACTCTCTTAGTCTCTTATAGTTCAAGCTGTAATAATTCGTCTGATTCCACTGTTTTGATTTGTACCTAATTACTTTTACTATCTCTAGCGATCGCAATATTCCCATCGCCTTTCTAAACCTGTGAAGCGAAAGAAAGGTAAATTGGTTTTTTACCCACTGCTC
>ENA-ORXT01002179-ORXT01002179.1-marine-metagenome-genome-assembly--contig:-NODE-2179-length-24139-cov-8.512177_pt1 | contig 24139 bp, 15 predicted proteins | sample MGYA00237868_ERZ511482 | MGnify/ENA metagenome assembly ERZ511482
CGGTGCTTGGCGCTTGTCGAACTCGACGTGGAGAAAGCTGGAGATGCCTTCGTCCCACAGCGGGTCGGTGGTCAGGGTCTGCTGCTGCATGGCGCTGTCGTCGCTCCTGGTCGGGATGTTCGGTGATGCCGCGGACCATCGGCAGGGCACGGCGTCGCAGGTCTTGCACGAGATAGCGGCAGGAGCGCCCGTGTCCTGCAGTGCCGATCGCGCCGCGACCAGGACCTGTGCCCGGAGAACGGGTCGGAACGGCAAAGAATTTTTTCAGTGCAGCGTCTGCGAACCCCGGGTCTGTCACGCTCGACACCATGCAGATATGGCCTGGCAGTTCCTACCCGCTCGGCGCCAACTACGACGGCGCCGGTACCAACTTCGCGATCTTCAGCGAGGTCGCCGAGCGCGTCGAGCTCTGCCTGATAGACGAGCAAGGTCACGAGCGGCGCATCGACGTGATCGAGGTCGATGGTTTCGTGTGGCACGTCTACCTGCCCGACGTGCGTCCCGGGCAGCGCTACGGCTACCGGGTGCACGGTCCCTGGAACCCGGCGCAGGGCCAGCGCTGCAACCCGGCCAAGCTGCTGATCGATCCGTACGCCAAGGCGCTGGACGGCGAGATCGACGGTGACGAATCGCTGTTCTCGTACCGCTTCGACGATCACGAGGCGTTCAACGGCGACGATTCGCTCGGGCACGTCATGACCTCGGTGGTGATCAACCCGTTCTTCGACTGGGACAACGATCGTCCGCCGCGCCGCGAGTACCACGAGAGCGTCATCTACGAGGCGCACGTCAAGGGTCTGACGATGACCCACCCGGACGTGCCCGAGGAGATCCGCGGCACCTACGCCGCCGTGGCCCACCCGGCCATCGTCGCCCACCTGACCGAACTGGGCATCACCGCCATCGAGCTGATGCCGGTGCACCAGTTCATGAACGACCCGGATCTGGTGGAGAAGGGCCTGTCGAACTACTGGGGCTACAACACCATCGGCTTCTTCGCACCGCATGCCGGCTACTCGCGCTCCGACTTCCCCGGCGACCAGGTTCAGGAGTTCAAGGCCATGGTCAAGGCGCTGCACCTGGCCAACATCGAGGTGATCCTGGACGTGGTGTACAACCACACCGCCGAGGGCAACCACATGGGCCCGACGCTGTCGTTCCGCGGCATCGACAACGGCGCCTACTACCGGCTGGTGGACGATGACCAGGAGCACTACTTCGACACCACCGGCACCGGCAACTCGCTGCTGATGCGCCACCCGCACGTGCTGCAGCTGATCATGGACAGCCTGCGCTACTGGGTGACCGAGATGCACGTCGACGGGTTCCGCTTCGACCTGGCCTCCACGCTCGCCCGCCAGTTCCACGAGGTCGACCAGCTGTCGACCTTCTTCCAGATCATCCAGCAGGACCCGGTCATCAGTCAGGTGAAGCTGATCGCCGAACCTTGGGACGTCGGCGACGGCGGCTACCAGGTCGGTGGCTTTCCGCCGCTGTGGACCGAGTGGAACGGCGACTACCGCGACACGGTGCGCGACTTCTGGCGCGGCGAGCCCGGCACGCTGGGCCAGTTCGCCAGCCGGCTGACTGGCAGTGCCGACCTGTACGAGCACACCGGCCGCCGCCCGATCGCCTCGATCAACTTCATCATCGCCCACGACGGCTTCACGCTGCGCGACCTGGTGTCGTACCACGAGAAGCGCAACCAGGCCAACGGCGAGGGCGGTGCCGACGGCGAGAACCACAACCGGTCGTGGAACTGCGGGGTGGAGGGCGCGAGCGACGACCCCGACATCATCGCCCTGCGCTGGCGCCAGCAGAGGAACCTGATGACCACGCTGCTGGTCTCGCAGGGCGTGCCGATGTTCTGCCACGGCGACGAGCTCGGCCGCACCCAGGGCGGCAACAACAACGGCTACTGCCAGGACAACGAGATCACCTGGATCGACTGGAACCTCGGCGAGGAGGAGCAGGAGCTGCTCGAGTTCACCAGGAAGCTGGTGCGGCTGCGCCACGAGAACCCGGTGCTGCGCCGCCGCCGCTTCCTGATCGGCACGCCGACCGGCGCCAAGCGCCTGGGCGACAGTGCCTGGTACAACGCCGACGGCAGCCGCATGACCGACGAGGCCTGGAACGAGGGACACGCCCGGTCGGTGATGATGTTCCTGAACGGCGACGCCATGATCGCCCCCGACGCGCAGGGGCACCGTATCGTCGGCGACAGCTTCCTGCTGGTGTTCAACGCCTGGCACGAATCGATCGACTTCTCGCTGCCCGTCGAACTGAACGGCGACTGGTTCTGCGCGGTCGACACCGAACACAATCTCGAGGAGGGCACGGTACTGAAGTCCGGCGCCACGCTCACCGTGCACGGTCGCAGCACCGTGATCATGCAGCGCACCCGCCGCGATGACTGACATGCGTCCGAACGGCAAGCACGACGCACCCGGCTCGCGACCGGTACCGCTGTCCACCTACCGGTTGCAGCTGAACGCCGACTTCACGCTGTTCGATGCCGCCGGGGCGGCACCGTACCTGGCCGAACTGGGCGTCTCCCACCTCTACCTGTCGCCGATCCTGACAGCCGCGCCCGGCTCCACCCACGGCTACGACGTGATCGATCATTCGCGCATCGGTCCGGAGATCGGCGGTCAGGACGGCTTCGACGCCCTGTCGAAGGCGGCAGGCGAGCAGGAGCTTGGACTGATCGTCGATCTCGTGCCCAACCACATGGCGGTGCCCACCCCGGTGTGGCACAACCGCGAGCTGTGGTCGGTGCTGGCCGAAGGCCCGGACAGCCCGTACGCGCACTGGTTCGACGTCGACTGGTCGGCCGGCAACGATGCGCTGCTGATGCCGGTGCTCGGCAGTCGCATCGGCAACGAGCTGGTGCAGGGCCACATCCGGCTGGACGTGCCAACCGACGAGGAGCGCAAGGCCGCGCCCGAGGCGCTGGCCGGCACCACCCATGTATTGCGCTACCACGATCACGTGTTCCCGGTGGCGCTCGGGACCGAGTCGCTGCCGATGGCCGAACTGCTGGACCGCCAGCACTATCGCCTGGCCTGGTGGCAGATCGCCGGCGAGGAGCTGAACTACCGGCGCTTCTTCGACGTCGATACGCTTGCCGCGATCCGTGTCGAGGAGCCGGACGTGTTCGATGCGACCCATTCGCTGGTGGTCGACCTGTTGAAGGCGGGTCGCATCGATGGCCTGCGCATCGATCACCCGGACGGGCTGGCCGATCCGAAGGGCTATCTCGATCGCCTGGCCGAAGCCACCGACCATGCCTGGGTGGTGGTCGAGAAGATCCTCGAACATGACGAGCCGCTGCCCGACGACTGGGCCACCGCCGGCACCACCGGCTACGACGCGGCCTGGCGGGTGCAGCTGAGCTTCATCGACCCCGCCGGCGCCGATCGGCTCGGCTCCCTGATGCACGAGCTGGCGGGCGACACGCCCGGCTCGCTGCCGCAGCTGATCGAGCAGGCCAAGCGCGAGATCATCTCCAACCTCCTGCAGGCCGAGGTGCACCGGCTGGTCACGCTGACCGCCGCCCTGTGCGACGACGACATCAGGTTGCGCGACCATGGAGCGGCCGCCATCCGCGATGCCTTCGTGGAGCTGCTGGTCGAGGCCGACCGGTACCGCTACTACGTCGCCCCCGGCCACCCGATGCGACCCGAGGCGTCGGCGGCGTTCGCGCACGCGATCGATCGGGCCCGTCTTCGCTTGAACGAGGACCGGCGCGAGACGCTCGACGTGCTCGGCCAGCTGCTGCGCGGCGAGGAGGCAGGATCTGCCGGGCGTACCGACGAGGCGCGCCGTCACGAGCTGATGATCCGCTTCCAGCAGGTGTGCGGTCCGGTCATGGCCAAGGCGATCGAGGACACCACCTTCTACCGCTGGACCCAGCTGACCGGTCTCAACGAGGTCGGTGGTGCACCGGTGCGCTTCGCCATCGGCGTGGACGAACTGCACGCCTGGGCCGCCGAGACGGTCAAGCGCATGCCGCACACCATGACCACGCTGTCCACCCATGACACCAAGCGCAGCGAGGATGTCAGGGCTCGCCTGAGCGTGCTCAGCGAGCTGCCCGAGGAGTGGGCCACGTTGCTGCACACGGTGCGTGCACTCGGCGAGGAGTCACGCCTGGCCCCGGTCGACGGGCGCACCGAGAACCTGCTGTGGCAGACGCTGGCCGGCACCTGGTCGGAGCGTGGCCCGGCCTCGTTCGAGCGGCTCGAGGCCTACCTGCTCAAGGCGGTGCGCGAGGCCAAGCTGCACACCAGCTGGACGGCACCCGACGAGGAGTACGAGCAGGCCATCCGCACGTTGCTGCGCGCCGCGCTGGACAGCGAGGCGATCGTCGCTGCCTTCACCGGCTGGGTCGCCGACACGCGCGAGGCGGTGCGCGCCACGCTGCTGGGTCAGAAGCTGGTGCAGCTGATGCTGCCGGGCGTGCCCGACGTGTATCAGGGCACCGAGATCGAGTCGTTGACGCTGGTGGATCCCGACAATCGGCAGCCGATCGACTTCGAGGCGCTGCAGAAGCGGCTGGACCGCCTGGTCAAGGGCAACGACCACGGCTTCGTGCGCCCGACGGACCTGGACGACGAGAAGCTGCTGATCGTGCACGCCGCCCTGAACGTGCGCCGCCGCCTGCCCGAGGCGTTCATCGGCGAGCGCACCGGCTACCGACCGGTACCGGTGACCAGCGGCAACGCGATCGCGTTCGCCCGCACCGTGGACGAGCGCGAACGGGTGATCACCATCGCCACCCGCCATCATGTCGCGCTCGAGCGCCATGGTGGCTGGGGCGAACATCTCGTCGTGCTGCCCGAGGGATCCTGGCGCTGCGTCACCAGCAACCGCCTGTTCAACGGCGGCAACCTGCCGCTGGCCGACGTGCTGGACGCCGATCCGGTGCCCCTGCCGGTCGTGCTCCTGGTGCGCGACGACGTTCGATCCGACGGCTGACCAGACGGTCGACCCCGCCACCTCCGACTCGCCCCGGCTCGATACCGAACCCATGACGCAGACCCCCTACCCTTCCGGCGGCTGGTCCGCCGACGGATTCCGTCCGGCCGTCTGGGCACCGGATGCCGAGCGCGTCGAGCTGCTGATCGATGGCGCCGGCGAACGTCACGCCCTGCAACGCGACGAGGGTGGCTGGTGGCGTGCCGACACCCCGCTCGGTGACGGGCAACGCTACGCCTTCTCGCTCGACGGCGGCGATGCACGACCCGATCCGCGCAGCGCCTGGCAACCGGAGGGCGTGCACGCGGCGAGTGCCGCCCACGATCCGGGTGCACACGTCTGGTCCGACACCGACTGGCGCGGCCGCGATGCGCGCGGGGCGCTCGTCTACGAACTGCACGTGGGCACCTTTACCACCGAGGGCACGCTCGACGCCGCCGTGGACCGGCTCGATCATCTGGTGGATCTGGGCGTGGACATGGTCGAGCTGATGCCGCTGGCCGCCTTTCCCGGCCAGTACGGCTGGGGCTACGACGGGGTGGCCCTGTACGCGGTGCAGGACAGCTACGGCGGGCCGGCCGCGCTGCAGCGTTTCGTCGACGCCGCCCACGCGCGCGGCCTGGCCGTGTGCCTGGACGTGGTCTACAACCACCTCGGCCCGTCCGGCAACTACCTGGGCGTGTACGGCCCCTACTTCACCGAGACCCATCAGACGCCCTGGGGGGCGGCGGTCAACCTGGATGCCGGAGGTGCGCAAGGCGTGCGTTCGTTCATCGTCGACAACGCCTGTCGCTGGTTCGAGACCTTCCACATCGATGCGCTGCGCCTGGACGCGGTGCACGCGCTGATCGACGATTCGGAGCAGCACATCCTGGCCGAGCTGTCGCTGGCGGTGGACGCGCTGTCGACCCGGCTCGGCCGGCCGCTGTCGCTGATCGCCGAATCCGACCTGAACGATGCGCGCACCGTCACCCCGGTGGCCGAGGGCGGGCTGGGCATGACCGCGCAGTGGGCCGACGACGTGCACCACGCCCTGCGCGCCTGGCTGACCGGCGAGCGGCAGGGCTGGCTGGTGGATTTCGGCAGCACGGCGACGCTTGCCAAGGTGATGCGCTCGGTGTTCGAGCACGACGGCACGCATTCCACGTTCCGCGACCGCACCTGGGGTGCCCCGGTGCCGCGCGATACCGATGCCCGCCGCTTCGTCGCGTTCGGCACCACCCACGACCAGGTCGGCAACCGCGCGGTCGGCGATCGCCCCTCGGCGCTGCTGGACGTCGACGAGCTGGCCGCCATGCACGCGCTGGTGCTGTTCTCGCCGTTCACGCCGATGATCTTCATGGGCGAGGAATGGGGCGCCACCACGCCGTGGCAGTTCTTCACCGATCACCAGGAGCCGGAGCTGGCGCAGGCGATCCGCGAGGGGCGGCGGCGCGAGTTCGCCGACGCGCTCACCGATCCGGATGCCGAGGTCCCCGACCCGCAGGCGCCCGAGACGTTCGAGCGCAGCCGGCTGGACTGGAACGAGCCGGCACGCAATACCCACGCCCGGTTGCTGGACTGGGTGCGGACGCTGATCCGGCTGCGCCGCCGCGAACCGGCCCTGGCCGATCACGCGCTCGACACGCTGGTGTTCGAGCACGACGAGCAGCACGAGCACTGGATCGCGCTGCGGCGCAAGGGGCTGCAACTGGTGATCGCCCGCGCGGACTGCGAACCGCCGGTCGGCGCTGCGACGCTGGTTCACGGGTGGAACACCGGGCAGGATCCGGAAACCGTGTCCGGCGGGCGGCTGCGGATGGCCAAGGGCGCGATCGCGATACTGCGCCGGCGCAGCTGATCCGGGCGGTTCATCCGGACCGGGCCGGTTCGAACAGCATCGGCCCGATCGATGCTGCGCACGCAGCACAGGCGCTCCAGCAGCGCCAGCGCGTAACGGCGCCGACGAGCGCCGATCAACCGGCGTGATGGTCGGGGGCGGCGTTCGTGGGATCCTTGTGGCACGGGACGCGTTGCCGTGCCCGAAGCACCTTCACGTCCGCCACCGCTTCCAGGAACGCACCTCGCCCGATGGCCCTGAAGAAATCCGATCTTTACCAGACCCTCTGGGCCAGCTGTGACGAGCTTCGCGGCGGCATGGACGCCAGCGAGTACAAGGACTACGTCCTGATGCTGCTGTTCATCCGCTACGTCAGCGACAAGTACGCCGGCCAAGGTGCCCTGGCCGATATCGAGGTGCCTGCCGGTGCATCCTTCGCCGACCTGTCCGACCTCAAGGGCAAGGCCGACATCGGCAACCGCATCAACGTAGAGATCGTCGGCCCGCTGGCCAAGGCCGCCGGTCTCACCGACGTGCCTGATTTCAACAACGACAAGAAGCTCGGCGAAGGCAAGGCGATGGTGCAGCGCCTCACCAACCTCGTCGCCATCTTCGAGAACCCGGCGCTCGACTTCCGAAAGAACCGCGCCGACCACGACGACATTCTCGGCGATGCGTACGAGTACCTCATGCGCCACTTCGCCACGCAGAGCGGCAAGAGCAAGGGCCAGTTCTACACCCCGGCCGAGGTCAGCCGCCTGCTCGCCGCCCTGCTGGGCATCGAATCCGCCGACACCACCGCCGGCACCACCGTGTACGACCCCACCTGCGGCTCGGGCTCGCTGCTGCTCAAGGTCGCCGATGCCGCCACCACATCGGTGTCGCTGTACGGGCAGGAAAAGGACAACACCACCGCCGATCTTGCCCGCATGAACATGATCCTGCACCAGCAGGCCGCCGCCGAGACCGTGCAGGGCAACACGCTCACCGATCCCAAGTTCACCAACCGCCAGACCGGCGCGCTCAAGACCTTCGACTACGTCGTCGCCAACCCGCCGTTCAGCGACAAGGGCTGGAGCACCGGCCTGAACCCCGACACCGATCCCTACGGCCGCTTCGACGGGTTCGGCGTACCGCCCAACAAGCAGGGCGACTACGCCTACCTGCTGCACATCGTCCGCAGCCTCAAGAGCACCGGCACCGCCGCCTGCATCCTCCCCCACGGCGTGCTCTTTCGCGGCAACGCGGAGGCCGCCATCCGCCAGAACCTGCTGCGACGCGGCCTCGTCAAGGCCGTCATCGGCCTGCCGCCCAACCTGTTCTACGGCACCGGCATCCCCGCCTGCGTGATCGTGCTGGGCAAGCAGCACGCCCACGCCCGCAAGGCCGTGCACCTCATCGATGCCAGCCGCGGTTTCCTGAAGGACGGCAACAAGAACCGCCTGCGCGCCCGCGACCTGCACCGCATCGTCGATGCCTACACCGCCGGCAACGACGTGCCCCGCTTCGCCCGCGTCGTGCCGATCGAGGAGATCGCCGACAACGACTACAACCTCAACCTGCCCCGCTACCTCGACGTGCAGGAACCCGAGGACCTGCAAGACCTGGCCGGACACCTGCAGGGCGGTGTGCCCGATGCCGACATCGATGCCCTCGCCCCCTATTGGAAGGTCTGCCCTGACCTGGAGGCCACGCTGTTCACCGAGAACCGCCCGGGCTACCGGAACCTCGCCGTGCCCGCTGCCGACATCAGCGCCACCATCGACGCCCACCCCCAGTTCATCGCCTTCGTCGCGAACGCTGCACGGCACTTCGACATCTGGTGTGCCGAAGCCGCGTCGACCTTGAGCGATCTGGAACCGGGCGATCACGTCAAGTCGCTCATCCACGACCTGTCCGAAACCTTGCTCGCCCACTACGCGAACCAGCCGCTCGTCGATCGCTACCCCGTCTACCAGCACCTCATGGACTACTGGGCCGAAACCCTGCAGGACGATGCCTACCTCATCGCCGCCGACGGCTGGATCGACGCAGCCCAACCCAGGCGCATCATCGAAACCACCAAGTCGGGAAAGACGATGGACAAGGGCTGGTACAGCGAGCTCGTTCCCAAGGCCGTGCTCGTCGCGCGCTACTTCGCCGACGAACAGGCCGCGATCGACCAGCTCGAAGCGGACATCGCGAAACACGAAGCAGACCTGAGCGAACTCGAAGAAGACCAGAGCGGTGAAACCGACGAAGGTCCCGGCGTGTTCGCCGACTTCGAGAAGGTCAATGCCGCCGCCGTCAAGGCTTTGCTGAAGGAGATCAAGAGCGACGCCTCCTCAACGGATGACGACGCCAAGGCCGAGATCGCCGTGCTGAAAGCCTGGCAAGCTCTCGACAACGCTCGGGCCAGTGACAAGAAGAAGCACAAAGCCGCAGCAACCGCTCTGGACGACGTCTGTTTCGAGAAGTTTGACGACCTAGACGAGGAAGACCTCAAGACCCTCGTCATTGATGACAAGTGGCTGCACATCGTCGGTACGCGAATCACGGGCGAAACCGATCGCGTGCGTCAGACCCTTGCCGGGCGAATAAAGGTACTGGCGAATCGTTACGCCGAGACGATGGGCGACCTTGCTGCCGAGGCGGATGCACTGGAGCTGAAGGTAGCCGGGCACCTTGAGGCGATGGGGCTTTCATGAAAGTGAGGCCCGGGTACAAGATGACGGAAGTGGGGGTGGTGCCCGATGATTGGCAATCCGCTCTTCTAGACGACGTTGCAAGGCGCGGCAGCGGTCACACGCCTAGCAAAAGTCGCTCTGAATACTGGAACGGTACGATTGGCTGGGTATCGCTCCGCGACTCAAATAACCTTGACAAAACATACATAGAAGAAACCGAGATTTCGATCACTGAAGCGGGCCTAATAAATTCATCTGCAATATTGCATCCTGCTGGAACCGTGTTGTTATCACGTGACGCAGGTGTCGGCAAAAGCTCCGTAATGACTATTCCGTTAGCGGTAAGTCAGCATTTCATCACTTGGACGTGTTCTGAATCACTAAACAATCTGTTCTTATACCACTGGCTTCAGTTAAAGAAAAATGAGTTTGAACGTGTCGCTGTAGGCAGCACCATAAAGACGATAGGCGTTCCATATTTTAAATTATTGAGATGCCCAGTACCCTCGATCACAGAACAACAAGCTATCGCCGACGCGTTGAGCGATACAGACGCCAGCATCAAATCCCTCGATCGGCTCATCGCCAAAAAGCGTCAATTCAAACAGGGCGCCATGCAGCAGTTGCTCACTGGCAAGCAACGCTTGCCGGGGTTTGATGGAAAATGGAAAACTAAATCAATGGGAGAGCTATTTAGCTTCGCTGGTGGCTACACCGCGTCGCGTGATCAGCTTTCTGTAGTTGGTCACGGCTACCTTCACTATGGCGATATTCATTTACACGATCGCACGCATATTGATGTTTCAAATGAGTACGCTGGCCTACCAAAACTGGACGTCGACATTCGGAAGGTGAATCCGAAATCGAGATTACAGAATGGCGATATAGTCTTTGTCGATGCTTCCGAGGATGTTGCTGGTACCAGTAACCATGTTGTCGTATCTAATGTAGCAGAGAAAGAGTACATAGCTGGCCTACACACGATCACGGCCAAATCAAAGGACAACTCAATAGATCATCTATTTCGCAGATTCTGCTTTCAGACTGATAGCATAAAGGAGCAGTTTCGATTCTATGCCGTCGGAACGAAGGTTTCGGGCATGAGCAAGTCGAATATTGCCAAAGTGGAAATGGTCTACCCCCCACTCCCCGAACAACGCGCCATCGCCCAAACCCTCTCCGACCTCGACGCCGAACTTACTGCCCTCACCGCCTGTCGTGACAAGGCAAAGCTCATCAAGCAGGGAATGATGCAAGAGCTGCTGACTGGAAAGACCCGCCTCGTATGAAGATCTCTACCGTCATCGACCACATCGACAGCGGGCACATGGCGCTGCCCGAGTTCCAGCGCGGCTACGTGTGGAACCGCAATCAGGTACGCGGCCTGTTCGAATCGCTCTACAAGGGGCACCCCGTAGGCGGCCTGCTGGTGTGGGCCACCGAGAGCCACGGCGCAGCATCACGCGGCAACGCCACTTTGGCCTCGGGCACCGTGAAGCTGCTGCTGGATGGGCAGCAACGCATCACCAGCCTGTACGGCGTGGTCCGCGGCAGGCCGCCGGCCTTCTTCGACGGCAACCCGAAGTCCTTCACCGACCTGCGCTTCAATCTGGACACCGAAGCGTTCGCTTTCTACCAGCCCGTGAAGATGAGAGACGATCCGAAGTGGATCGACGTGACTGCGGTGTTGTCAGGACCTGCGAACCGAATTACGCAGCTTCTGGAGCCGTTGAAGAATGATCCCGAGGTGCTGACCTACATGGGCCAGTGTCAGCTTCTACGATCAATCCTTGACCGTACCCTGCACGTCGAGGAAGTCACCGGCGCCGACAAGACCGTGGACGTGGTGGTGGACATCTTCAACCGCGTGAACAGCGGCGGTACCAAGCTCAGCCAGGGTGACCTGGCACTCGCCAAGATCTGCAGCGACTGGCCCGAAGGTCGCGATGCCCTGCGCGCGCAACTGGCGACGTGGAAAAAGGACGGCCTCGACTTTTCCCTCGATTGGCTACTGCGCTGCATCAATGTGGTGGTCACCGGTGAAGCTCGCTTCACCCACCTGCACGACCGTTCCGCCGACGACATCAAGGCCGGGCTGAAGAATGCCAGCAAGCACATCGACACCTGCCTGAACCTGATCGGTGGCCGGCTGGGTCTGGACCACACGCAGGTCTTCTTCAGCAAGTTCGCCGTGCCGGTGATGGTCCGCCTGCTGGATCGCTTCCCCGGCGGTCTGTCCGGTCCCGATCGTGACCGTCTGCTGTTCTGGTATTTCCAGACCGGCATGTGGGGCCGCTTTTCAGGCAGCGTCGAATCCATCATCGACAGCGACCTCGGTGCTCTCGAAGCAGCCGTTGCTCAGCCCGACGCCACCGTCGGCCAGGCGATCGATGCGCTGCTGAAGCAGCTGCGGTTGTCCCACGGCAACCTGCGAGCGTTGCCCGAGCACTTCGACGGTCACAACCTCGGAGCCCGTTTCTATTCGGTGCTGTACGCCCTCACTCGATTGGGCGATGCGCAGGACTGGGACAGCGGCCTGACGCTGAAGTCCGGCATGCACGGCAAGATGAGCCGGCTGGAGGTGCACCATATCTTCCCCAAGGCGAAACTCAAGAAGCTCCATATCAAGCCTCGACATATCAACGCGCTGGCGAACTTCTGCTTCCTCACCAAGTCCGCCAACCTGGAGATCCTCGATGGCGATCCGGCGGTGTATCTGCCCGCGGTCGAAGACAAGCACCCCGGCGCCCTCGCGTCGCAATGGATTCCGGCTGATCGCACGTTGTGGACGCTGAGCAACTGGGAGGCGTTTCAGGCCGCCCGGCGCGAGCTGCTTGCCAACGCGCTGAACCAGCAGATGATGGCCTTGTTGCACGGCGACGCCCACTGGCTGGAGTCCGATCCACTCACGTTGGCGATGGACGTGCCCGTCAGGACGATTGACATCCCCGGCGGCGTGGCCGATGCGGAAGAGGAGGCGAAGCTGCAGGCCATCGACGACTGGGTGCAGCAGCAAGGCCTGCCCGCCGGCGAGATCGGCTACGAGCTGGTGGACGATGTCACCGGCCAGCCTCTCGCCGTGCTCGACCTGGCGTGGCCGCGTGGCCTGCAGACCGACCTGAGTGACCCGGTGGCCGTGCTGCTGAACGAGACGGATGAACTGCGGCAGATGGTGCAGGACGCCGGGTATCGCGTGTACCGAACCGCCGGGTTCTTCCGGAACTATGTCGAGGACAAGGTCCTGGACCGATCGGCAGGTTGAGCGCATGAATCGCGAGTCCCAGCACGTCGAGTGGAAGGAGCAGTGGCGCGACGAGTACCTCAAGTGGGTCTCGGCCTTCGCCAACGCCGACGGCGGCACGCTGACCATCGGCCGCGACGACCGGGGCGTGCCGGTGGGGGCGACCAACGCCCGCCAGTTGCTGGAAGAGCTGCCCAACAAGATCCGCGACCTGCTGGGCATCGTGGTCGAGGTCGAGGTCAACCTGGTCGAAGAGGCCGGCCACGAGCTGATCGACGTGGTGGTGGACCCCTACCCCACGCCCATCAGCTACCGGGGCGCCTACCACGTGCGCAGCGGCAGCACGAAGCAGGAGCTGAAGGGTGCCGCACTCGACCGGTTCCTGCTGCGCAAGCAGGGCCGGCACTGGGACGGGGTGCCGGTGCCGGGGTACGCCGTCGACGATCTGAACGATGCGGCCGTGCAGACGTTTCGCAAACGCTCGCTGCAAAGCCGCAGGCTGACGTCGGACGTGCTGGACGAGCCGCGCGCGGCATTGCTCGACAAGCTGAACCTCATCGAGGCCGGCCGGTTGAAGCGGGCCGCCCTGCTGCTGTTTCACTCCGAGCCCGAGCGCGTGGCGACCGGGGCCTATCTGAAGATCGAGTTCTTCGACGACACCGGAGAGCTGGCCTACCACGACACCGTGCACGGCGACCTGTTTCACCAAGTGGATTTCGGTCTCGATCTGATCATGACCAAGTATATGAAGGCGAGCATCCGCTACGAGGGTCTGCAGCGGGTCGAGACGTTCCCCGTGCCCGATGGAGCCCTGCGTGAAGCACTCATCAACGCGGTCATCCACAAGGACTACGCCAGCGGCAATCCGATTCAGATCAGCGTGTACGACGACCAATTGATGATCTGGAACAACGGCGAACTGCCGCCCGACTGGACGGCCGAAACGCTGACCTCGCGGCACACCTCCCGCCCGTTCAATCCCGACGTCGCGGGCACGTTCTTCCGCTCGGGTCTGATCGAGGCGTGGGGCCGCGGTATCGAACGCATCGTGTCGAGCTGTCGCCGCAACGGAACGCCCGGTCCGACGTTCGCGCACGAGCCCGGAGGGCTGTGGGTGACGTTCCCGTTCGCAGCGGTTTCTACCGACACGAACGAGGTTTCTACCGACACGGGCGAGATTTCTACCGACACGGATGAGGCTTCTACCGACACGGCCGAGGTTTCTACCGACACAAGCGAGATTTCCACCGACACGGACGAGGTTTCCACCGACACGCACGCCGACGCTTCTACCGACACGCAACTGCTCGGACAACTGGCTGATGACCCGACGCTGACGCTGCTCGAGGTGGCCGATCGCCTCGGGGTCTCGACGCGTACCGCGGAACGGGTCGCGGCTCGTCTCGTGCAGACCGGCAGGCTTCGCCGGATCGGCCCCAGGAAATCCGGCCACTGGGAGGTACTGCCATGACCGACATCGGCAGCACCGAGCGCGCCACCCAGGACCGCGTGGTGACGCTGTTCCGCGAGCAGCTCGACTATCGCTACCTGGGCGATCGCAGTGACCGGCCGGACAACGCCTGCGTGGACCGGCCCGAGCTGACGGCGTTCCTGATGTCGCAGGGTGCCTCTCCGGGTGACATCGATCAGGTGCTGGCCCGGCTGGAGCGCGAGGTCGGCTTTCCCGGTCGCGGGCTGTACGAGAACAACCGTGCGGTCTACGCCCTTATGCGGTACGCCGTCAAGGTGAAGCTCACGGTGGGCGAACGGAAACGGGACGTTCACCTGATCGACTGGGAAATACCCGAGAACAACCGCTTCGGCATCGCCGAAGAGGTGACGCTGACGGGCCGGAACACGCGCAGGCCGGACCTGGTGCTCTACGTGAACGGTCTGGCGGTGGCGGTGATCGAGCTGAAGAACAGCCGGGTGCTGGTGAGCGAAGCCATCGGCCAGTTGCAGAGCTGCCAGCAAGACGATTTTCATCCGGATTTCTTCAATACCGTCCAGTTCGTCTTCGCCGGCAGCGATGCACAGGGCTTGCGTTACGGCACCATCGGAACACCGACCAAGTTCTACCTCGAATGGAAGGAACCGGCTGCGGTCGATGCGCCGCAGCATCGGCTCGACCGCCACCTTGTGCAGATGTGCGGCAAGGCCCGATTGATCGAGCTGATGCGCGATTTCGTGCTCTTCGACGGCGGCATCAAGAAGGTTCCCCGCCCGCACCAGTACGTCGGGGTGAAGGCGGCGCAGGATCATGTGCGCCGACGAGAAGGTGGCGTGATCTGGCACACCCAGGGCAGCGGCAAAAGCATCGTGATGGTGCTGCTGGCCCGCTGGATCCTGGAGACGCTGCCGCAGGCCCGTGTGGTCATCGTCACCGATCGCGAGGAGCTGGACGGACAGATCGAGGGTGTGTTCGGTGACGCGGGCGAGGAGATCGCCCGCGCCGCCAGCGGTCGCGACCTGCTGCACCAGCTGGCCCGACCTGCCCCGCGACTGCTGTGCTCGCTGGTGCACAAGTTCGGCAAGCACGACGCCGACGACTTCGACACGATGATCGCGGAGCTGCAACGCGATCCGGTCACAGTGGCCGGCGAGCCGTTCGTGTTCGTGGACGAATGCCACCGCACGCAGAGCGGCCGGCTGCACCGGACCATGAAGGCGCTGCTGCCGAATGCCACGTTCATCGGCTTCACCGGCACGCCGCTGCTCAAGGCCGACAAGCAAACCAGCCTCGAGGTCTTCGGGCGCTACATCCACACCTACAAGTTCGGCGAGGCCGTCGAGGACAAGGTGGTGCTGGATCTGGTGTACGAGGCCCGCGACATCGATCAGGGGTTGACCAACCAGGCCAAGGTGGACGCCTGGTTCGACGCCAAGACCCGCGGCCTGAACGAGTGGCAGCGCGACGAGCTGAAGAAGCGGTGGGGCACCCTGCAGAAGGTGCTCAGCAGCCGCTCCCGCATCGAGCAGATCGTGCAGGACGTTGTGGCGGACTTCGCCACCCGACCGCGCCTGTCCAGCGAGCGGGGCAACGCCATCCTGGTGACCTCGAGCATTCTCGAGGCCTGCAAGTTTCATCGGGCCTTCGCCGACACCGAGCTGCGCGAACGGTGCGCCGTCATCACCTCGTACAACCCTCACGCCGGCGACATCAGCAAGGAGGAAACCGGCGCGAATACGGATAGCGATCGGCAGCTGGTCTACCGCACCTACGAGAAGCTGGTCGATGGCGTGATGGCCGACTCCGGCAAGACCAGGGCTCAGACCTACGAGGCCCGGGCCAAGCAACTGTTCAGGAAGGAGCCCGCCCGCATGCGGCTGCTGATCGTGGTGGACAAGCTGCTGACAGGCTTCGACGCGCCGGGGTGCAGCTATCTGTACATCGACAAGAGCATGCGCGACCACGGCCTGTTCCAGGCCATCTGCCGCACCAACCGCCTGGACGGCGCGGACAAGACCGCCGGTCACATCGTGGACTACAAGAACCTGTTTGAAAGCGTCGAGCACTCGATCGCGGTGTACACGGCCGAGCTGGACGACGGCGGTGCCGGTGGCGGCGGCGATGACGACGAGCCATCCGAGATCGTGATGCAACGCCGCCTGGAGCGCGGACGCCAGCAACTGGACGACGCCCTGGAGGCCACCGAGTTGACCGTGCAGCCCGTGCCTCCGCCACAGGCCGAAATCGATTACATCCGCCACTTCTGCGGCGACCCGGAGAACGCCACCGCCCTCAAGGAACACGAGCCTCGCCGGGCGGGCTTCTACAAGGCGATCGCGACGCTGGTGCGCGCGTACGCGAGTATCGCCGATGACATGGAGAACGCCGGCTACCCCGCCACGAGGGCGGTCGAGATCAAGACCCGCATCCAGCACTTCGAGAAGGCCCGACAGACCATCCGCCTGGCCGCCGACGAAGTGCTGGACCTCAAGCCGTATGAAGCGGACATGCGATACCTGATCGACACCTACATCCGTGCCGACGACTCGCGCACGGTGTCCACCTTCGGCGACCGGCCACTGCTCGAGGTGATCGTGAAGAGCGGCATCGCCGATGCCATCGTGCAGAAGATGGGAGAGAAGGCCAGCAAGGCGGCCGTGGCCGAGACCATCGAGAACAACGTGCGCTCCACCATCTCGAAGAAGAACCTGACCGACCCGGACTATTTCGCCCGCATGTCCGAGCTGCTGCAGGAGATCATCCGGCAGCGTCGTACCGACGCGATCGACTACGCCGAGTACCTGCAGAGAATCGAGGAACTGGTGGCGAAGGTGCAGCGCGGTTTCGCCGACGACACGCCCGCCGCGCTGGACACCGCAGGCAAGCGCGCACTGGCCAGCAACCTGAGTGGAAATGCCGACCTGGCCTGTCAGATCGACAACATGGTGCGCGAAGTGCGGCCCGACGCCTGGCGGGGCAACCCGACCAAGGAGAAGCAGATCAAGCGCGACGCCCTCATGCCACTGCTGGACGGCGATCTTGCCGAGGTCGAACGCGTCTTTGCCATCCTGTACGAGCAATCCGAGTACTGATGAGCGCTTCCGACGTTTCCACCGTGCCCGATGCGCAGACGGACAGTGCGCCTGACGTGACGGCCTCTGTGGCCGATGCGACGAACCGGGCGACGAACCAGCTGCAGATCGCCGAGTTCGACATCGAGGTGCGTCGCAAGCCCATCCGCCAGATGCACCTGAGCGTGTATCCGCCCGACGGAGCCGTGCGTCTGGCTGCCCCCCTGGGGGTGACCGACGAGACGGTGCGAGCGTTCGCCATCGCACAGCTCGGCTGGCTACGCCGCGAAAGCGTCAAGCAGGCCCGCCAGCCCCGAGACCCCGAACCCACGTTTCGCGATCGGGAGAGCCACTGGGTATGGGGACGCCGCTACCTGCTGGAGACGATCGACGCCCCCGACGCTCCACAGATCACGCTGCACCCCAGGCGCATGACCCTGGCCATGCGGGCGGGTGCCGATTCCGGACGCCGTCCCGCCGTGCTCGCGCGCTGGTACCGCGATCAGATCCGCGCGGCATTGCCCGATCTGCTGAACCACTGGCAGCCGAGGCTCCAGGTCGAGGCGGATCGCATCGACGTGCGGCGGATGCGCACCAAGTGGGGCAGCTGTACCCCCCGGACCGCAACGATTCGCCTGAACACCGAGCTGGCCCGCAAGGACCCCGCCTGTCTCGAGTACGTGCTGGTGCACGAACTCGTCCATCTGCGCGAACCCGACCACGGTGAGGCGTTCGTCAGGCTGCTGAGCGAAGCACTGCCGTCGTGGCGGGAACGGCGCGATCGGCTCAACCGATCTCCCACCCGACACGAGAACTGGTCTTTCCAGACAAGTGCGTGCACGTCTTAAACTCCCCGGCCCGACTCGGCTCAGCTCAGCAGACCCACCACCAGCAGCACGACACCGGTCACCATGCCGACACCCGCCATCACGCCGAGCTCCCCCTCGCCGAGCCGCCCGGCGGCCCCCAGCAGCGCACCGCCGACCGCCAGCGCCGCACCGGCGATCGTCAGGCGCAGTCCGAGTGCCGAGGCCCTGGCGGCCTTGGTGGTGGCCTCGTCCGGCAACGGCACCTCGCGGACCCGGCGCAACGCGCCCTTCTGCAGCGCAAGCACGTCGTGGATCAGCATCGGCATCTGCGGCGCAGCGCGCAGCAGCCCCGGCAGCTCGGCGATGACCTGCCTGATCAGCCGCTTCGGGTTGTTGCGCTCGAGCACCCAGGCCTGCAGGTAGGGCTTGCCGGTGGCCCACACGTCCAGCTCCGGGTACAGCTGACGGCCCAGCCCCTCGATGTTCAGCAACGTCTTCTGCAGCAGCACCAGCTGCGGCTGCACCTCCATCTCGAACCGGCGCGCCACCTGGAACAGCTGCAGCAGCACGTTGCCGAAACTGATCTCGGACAGCGGCTTGTCGAAGATCGGTTCGCACACCGCGCGGATGCCGGCCTCGAACTCGCTCACCCGCGTGTCGCGCGGCACCCAGCCCGAATCGATGTGCAGCTGCGCGACGCGTCGGTAGTCGCGCTGGAAGAAGGCCAGCAGGTTCTCGCCGATGTAGCGCTGGTCCTCGTCGGTCAGCGTGCCGACGATGCCGAAGTCAATCGCGATGTACTGCGGGTGCCCGGGCGTCTTCCTGGACACGAAGATGTTGCCCGGATGCATGTCGGCGTGGAAGAAGTTGTGCTTGAACACCTGCTCGTAGAAGATCTCCACGCCGTGCTCGGCCAGCTTCTTCATGTCCATGCCGATGCGGCGCATCTCGGCGATGTCGCGGATCGGGATGCCGTCGATGCGCTCCTGCACCATGACGCTCCTGCGGGTGTAGTCCCAGAAGATGCCCGGGATGTAGAGCTCCTTCGAATCCGGGAAATGGCTCTTGAACACCACCGCGTTGCTGGCCTCGGCCACCAGGTCCAGCTCGCCGTGAATGGTGCGATCGTATTCGGCCACCACCTCGCGCGGGCGCAGGCGGCGCCCGTCGGGCAGCACGCGCGTGGCGATGTCGGCGAACACGTACATCAGGCTCACGTCCCGATCGATGGTGTCGCCGATGCCGGGGCGCAGCACCTTGATCACGGCACGCTCCCCGGTGTGCAGCGTCACGCCGTGCACCTGCGCCACCGAGGCCGAGGCGATCGGGGTGTCCTCGAAGCGGGCGAACAGGGTGTCCACCGACTCGCCCAGGGCGAGTTCGATCTCGTGCCGCGCCGCGTGCGAGGGGAACGGTGTCACCTGGTCCTGCAGCAATGCCAGCTCGTCGCCGATGTCGTCGGGCAGCAGGTCGCGACGCGTGGACAGCATCTGGCCCAGCTTGACGAACACCGGGCCGAGTTCCTCGAGCGCCAGCCGCAGGCGTGCCCCGCGCGGCAGCGTGCGCGTGCCGTGCGACATCCAGCGGGTGGGCGACACCACCGACAGGTGGCGCAGCGAACGGGCCGGCGTGCTGGCCAGGAACAGGTCCTCGAGCGCGTAGCGCACGATCACCCGTTCGATGTGGAAGAAGCGCGTGACGCGTCCGATCATGAGCCCGGCCGTGCCTGCGCCCTTGCCCGGGCCCGCGCCTCGAGCCGCGCCAGACGCGCCTCCAGCCGGTCCACGTCGCCGCGCACCCCGTCGACCTCGTCCGCGAAGCGTTCCGCCTGCACCGGCGAGGCGATCAGCGCCGCCTCGTCCTCGAGCCAGTCGCGCGTGTTCTCGCCGAACGTTGCGCGGCTGCGCGTCAGCCATCCGGTCACCGCACCTGCCAGACGGTCCAGACGGTGCACCATCGTGTCCCCCAGCACCGGTGCGAGCCACTCCTGCCACTCGGGATCGATACCGGCCAGAAGGGTGCGCATCGCCTGCCCGAGTCCCACCTGCCCCTCGATCCTCACCTCGCCGCGGTGCAGCGCGTCGTTGCCGCCGGCCAGGGACGCGATCGCGCGGGCGGTGCCGCGGATCGTCACGTCGCTCTCGCCATCGTGCACCGAGGGCACGCGCACGCGGCCGGCATTCACGATCAGCACGATGTCCAGATCGGGTTCACGCACGTCCAGGCGCACCACCTTGCCTTCCAGCGCCGCCAGGCGGGTACGCGTGTCGCCATCCAGCGCCAGGCCCGCACGAATGGCGCTCTCCAGCAGCGCGGCCACCGGCAAGGGCAGACCCGGGGCGTCTTTCATGGGAATGGGCTTCAGGCAAGGAAACGACGAAGGACTACAGACGGTAGCCCTTGTGGAGCGCGGCGATGCCGCCGGTGAAGTTTCGATACGAGGTGCGCTCGAAGCCTGCCGCCTGCATCATCGCCTCCAGCGTGTCCTGGTCCGGGTGCATGCGGATCGATTCGACCAGGTAGCGGTAGCTGTCCGCATCGTTCGCGATCAGCCTGCCCATCAGCGGCCAGGTGGTGCTGGACCACGCGTGGTAGGCGCGTTCGAGCAGCGGCAGCACCGGCGTGGAGAACTCCAGCACCAGCAACCGGCCGCCGGGCTTGAGCACCCGCAGCATGGATTCCAGCGCCTTCGACTTGTCGGTCACGTTGCGCAGCCCGAACGCCATGGTGATGCAGTCGAAGCTGGCGTCGGCGAACGGCAGCGCCTCCGCATCGGCTAGCGCGTAGTCGACGTTGCCGATCGCGCCGGCATCGAGCAGCCGGGTGCGCCCCTCGCCCAGCATGGCGGCGTTGATGTCGGACAGCACCACCAGACCGTCGCGACCGACCCGCTTCGAGAACCCCAGCGCAAGGTCTCCGGTACCACCGGCCAGGTCCAGCACGCGATGACCGGGCCGCACCGCCGCCTCGTCGAGCGTGATGCGCTTCATCAGCCGGTGCAACCCGAACGACATCAGGTCGTTCATGACGTCGTAGCGCCCCGCGACCGAGTCGAACACCCCGCGTACCAGCGACGCCTTCTCGCTGCGCGGCACGGTGCGGTAGCCGAAGTGGGTGGAATCGTCGGCAGGCGGGTCGGCGGGCGGGTCGGCGGGCAGGTCGAGCACGATCGTCTCGCTGGTGGGCGCCCGATCCTGGAGCGGTCTCTGGCTGGCGACTGGATCCGTCATTCAGTGTCCGCTCGGGGTATCGGCATCGAGTGCCGGGTGAGAGTGACCGGCCGCGCGCAGCCGCTCCAGGTAGGCCGCCCAGTTGTGCTCGTAGCGCTGGCCCAGCGCGTACAGGTAGCCCCAGGTGTACAGCCCGGTGTCGTGGCCGTCGTCGAACCGCAGTTTCAGTGCGTAGTTGCCGACCGGCTCCACCGCGCTGATGCCGACCGCCTGCTTGCCCACCTGCAGCACCTCCTGACCGGGACCGTGACCCTGCACCTCGGCGGAAGGGCTGTGCACGCGCAGGTACTCGCAGGTCAGGTTGCAGGTGTAGCCGTCGTCGAACAGCAGTTCGAGCACGCGACTCTTGGCGTGCAGGCGGATGTCGGTCGGACGCGGGCGCCCGATCGGGCCGTCACCGAAGCCGTCGGAAGGGCTGGAAGGGGATGGACTCATGATGCTTGGCCGTCACGTGCTCAGAGGATGTACCGGCTCAGGTCGACATCGTCGACCAGATCGCCCAGGTGCGCATCGACATAATCGGCATCCACCTCGATGGCACTGCCGCCCCGGTCCGAGGCATCGAACGAGGCGCTCTCCAGCAGGCGCTCCATGACGGTGTGCAGCCGGCGCGCACCGATGTTCTCGGTGGTCTCGTTGACCTGCCAGGCGACCTCGGCGATGCGCCGGATGCCGTCCCCGGTGAAGGTGAGCGTGACCTGCTCGGTCGCCAGCAGCGCACGCGCCTGTTCGGTCAGCGAGGCGGCGGGTTCGGTCAGGATGCGCTCGAAGTCGCCGGTCTGCAGCGCCTCGAGCTCGACCCGGATCGGCAACCGGCCCTGCAGCTCCGGAATCAGGTCGGAGGGCTTGGCCAGGTGGAACGCGCCCGAGGCGATGAACAGGATGTGATCGGTGCGGATGATGCCGAGCTTGGTGGACACCGTGCAGCCCTCCACCAGCGGCAGCAGGTCGCGCTGCACGCCGTCGCGCGACACGTCCGCCCCGCCGCGCCCGCCCGGCTCGCTGCCGCGCGCCACCTTGTCGATCTCGTCGATGAACACGATGCCGTTCTCGGCCACGTTCTCCAGCGCCTGCGCCTTGATCTCGTCGTCGTTGACCAGCTTCGACGCCTCCTCCTCGATCAGGTGCTTCATCGCCTCGCGCACCGGCAGCTTCCTGGAGCGGGTGCGGGTGGCCCCCAGGTTGGCGAACATGCCCTGCAGCTGCTGGCTCATCTCCTCCATGCCGGGCGGGGCCATGATCTCCATGCCGCCGCCGGGCATCTGCTGGAGCTCGATCTCGACCTCGGTGTCGTCCAGCCCGCCCTCGCGCAGCTTCTTCCTGAACTTCTGGCGGGTGGCGTTCTCGGGCTTGTCGCCCTGCTCGCGCGCCGGGTTGAAGCCCGTCGATGCCTGCGGCAGCAGCACGTCCAGTATCCGTTCCTCGGCGGCATCCTCGGCCCGGTTGCGGTGACGTTTCGTCGCCTGCTCGCGGGTCTCCTTCAACGCCACGTCGGCCAGGTCGCGGATGATCGACTCGACATCGCGACCGACGTAGCCCACCTCGGTGAACTTGGTGGCCTCCACCTTGATGAACGGCGCATCGGCAAGCCTGGCCAGCCGGCGCGCGATCTCGGTCTTGCCCACGCCGGTGGGGCCGATCATCAGGATGTTCTTGGGCGTGATCTCGGCACGCAGCCCGGGCGCGACCTGCTGGCGGCGCCAGCGGTTCCTGAGCGCGATGGCCACCGCCCGCTTGGCGTGGTGCTGGCCGACGATGTGATTGTCGAGTTCCTGGACGATCTCGCGCGGGGTCATGTGGGACATCACGAGTTCTCGGGCAGCTCCAGTTTCTCGATGGTGAGGTTCTCGTTGGTGTAGATGCAGATCTCGGCGGCGGTCTTCAACCCGAACCGCACGATCTGCTCGGCATCCAGCTCGCTGTGCTCCATCAGGGCGCGCGCCGCGGCCTTGGCGTAGTCGCCTCCCGAGCCGATCGCGATCAGCCCGTGTTCGGGCTCGATGACGTCGCCGTTGCCGGTGATCACCAGGGATGCGCTGTGATCGGCCACCGCCAGCAGCGCCTCCAGGCGCCTGAGCGAGCGCTCGGTGCGCCAGTCCTTGGCCAGCTCCACGGCGGCACGGGTGAGCTGGCCACCGTAGGCCTCAAGCTTCGCCTCGAAGCGTTCGAACAGCGTGAAGGCGTCGGCGGTACCGCCGGCAAAGCCTGCCAGCACCCGGTCCTTGTAGAGACGGCGCACCTTCCGGGCGTTGCCCTTCATGACGACGTTGCCCATCGACACCTGACCGTCGCCGCCGATGACCACCTGGTCACCCCGCCTGACGGACAGGATGGTCGTTCCTCGGTACTGCTCCACGGTTGCTCGTCTTCCCGGCTGTGCAAAGCATCAGTGTACTCCGCGTACCGTGCTAGCCTCGCCGACCATGCAGCTTGCGGTTCCAGAACGAAGCGTTGCCGACACCGGTAGCTTCCCGGTCGCTCCGGACGGGGTGGCCGAGTGGCTGGCCACGCTCGATCCGCTCACCAGCGAGGCGGACGCGCGCGAGGTGCTGCGCGGGCTGACCCACAGCAACCGGTTGCACAACGACGTGGACCGGCGGCGGGCGGTCATCGCCTGCTTCGTGCCCGTGCTGCGTGCCCTGCACGATCGGCTGAGCGATACCGCGCGTGCCCAGCCGTTGCCGCTGGCCGAGGAGTTCGCACGCGCCGCCGACCTGGCCGTGGCGCTGCTGCGCGAGGAGGCGCTCGCCTTCCGGCTGCTGCTGGCGGACAGCGAGACCCCGCAGTCGGATGACGCGCGGCGGGCGATGCTGGCACTGACCCGCCGTGCCGACGTGCTGCTGTCCGGCTACCGGCAGCTGCCGAATGCCCTG
>ENA-ORXT01002180-ORXT01002180.1-marine-metagenome-genome-assembly--contig:-NODE-2180-length-24137-cov-12.399086_pt1 | contig 24137 bp, 29 predicted proteins | sample MGYA00237868_ERZ511482 | MGnify/ENA metagenome assembly ERZ511482
GGGGGGGGGGGGGGGGGGGGTGAGAGTACCGGGCTGGTGTTGTTCGTAGCGGCTGGTGATGGGGCGCCCGGTGGTGCACCCGATGGGGTGTGGGATTAGCGACCGGTCGGTGCAGTCACGGCACAGGAGGAGAATAGGAGAGGGGATGCCGGAGAAGCGGCACATGGAATGGGAGAGAGGGCACTCGCCACCTGGACAACACATGCATTCGGCGGACAGGCGTTTGGGGCAGGAGGGGGGGGGGTCCTGGGTGGGGGCACTGACAAAACTATTGCAGCTTGCCTGTCATCCATGTCCTGGGCGACACAATAATTTGGCTGCGCATCTGATCTGTGGACTCGCCAGACGAGGAGCTGCCGCGTGCGCTTACAGTGTGCCGAATAGAAGAGCAACGAGGGGCGCCCGCGGCCCGCCTGCAGGTTTATTGGTACGTGGGGGCTGCGAAGGAGGGGGGTGGCGCCCGGGCGGACGCCTCCGGATCGACATTGAACCGGAACCACAGCGCCTCGAAGAAATGCACCACACCCGTGCCGCATAAAGCGTGCCCAGTACAAGAGGCCTGGCTGGTGAAGAACGGCAAACGCCTCGGACAAGGGCGCGGCTAGCCGCGGATACCACCATCTGGCGTGCTTGTGACTTCTCCCACCCTCCCCCCCCCTTCCGACACCGCCCCATCCCAAGCAGCCATGCCCTCCTCCTCTGTGCCCCCCCCTCCGCCGCGGACGATGATTGGCGGCCGCCGTTTGCGCAAGCGAGGCACAAGGGGAAAGCTGCTTTCTGCCAAAGCTGCGCGGGCGGCAGCCGTGGAGGCTGCAGGGACCAGCGGCGCCGCGGTGGCGGTGGTCGGTGCAGTGGTGGCGGCGGAGGATGCCGCGAGAACCAGCGACGCTGCCGCAGCGCCGGTCGTTGGCACGGCGAAGACAGTCGCTGGGGTGGCTGCAGAGACTGGCGGGGAGGTGGCTGCAGAAACCGGCGGTGAGGTGGCGGCGGTCGGTGCAGTGGTGGCGGCGGAGGACGCCGCGAGGACCGACGACGCCGCCGCAGCGCCAGTTGGCGACGCCGCCGCAGCGCGGGTCGGTGACACGGCCCAGACGGTCGCTCGAGTGGCTGTTGGGTGCGCCGGAGGCACTTCATCAGCCGCAGGTCCCAACTTGCGCACTGGGTTTTGTGTGCCGGTCGACCAGACGGCTGTTGAGATGCGCAAGCACCTACACGTCGATGGTCGGGGATACCTCATTCACCGCGGAGCGGTGCCGGGCGGCGTGTGTGCCCGAGTGCTGCGGGCGGTGGCTGTCATCGCAGGCAGCGCGTACCGTATCATTTTCAACCACCAAACCGTTGACGACTTTGAGAGCGACAATACGACAGTGGCTTCCATCATGGCCTCCGGCGGTGGCGGTCTGTTGATGGCAAAACTGGGCGGGCTCGTGCCAGACTGGCTTGGCACGACCGTCGACCGGGAGGGCGTCTCCACGCCGGGCATTTTGCTTGATGCCGAGGCCCAGCTCTGGGCCGACTTTTGCCTGGTAGCCTCTGTATTCTTGTCGGTGGCGGGCCGCGCCTTCGGACGTGGCGGCTACCAGTGCATTTACGGACCCTCTCTGTTGCAGAGCCGAGGCGTCTGCCTCCCGCAACTGCCGCACATCGACCAGTCGGTGGCCATGTGGAACGGCAAGCCCACGAAGTTGGCGCCCATGAACCCCTCCAAGCCAAACCTCTCCCTAATTGTCCCCCTCCAAGACAACACGCGCGTGGTCGTCTACCCACACTCCCACAGATACCTGCCCAGCCAGTCCGGTGGCCACCTCTCTGTCACGATCGACCCCGCCTGGGTCGCCCTCAACCGGGGTGATGCCCTGCTTTTTCGCCAAGACCTGGTCCATCACGGTGCTCCGTCCACCGGTATCAATCACCGAGTGCATTGGTACATAGATGCGGGGCGCAAGGCGTCCAAGCTGAGCACGTTTTACGTCAATTCAATTGCCAAAGAGTAAAGGACACTTTCTCCCTACAACTGTCCGCTTTGTCACCCATCCCAACTGAAACTCCTCCCCAGGAACCGGGTAGCTCCCCGCCCCCCCCGTGGCGCCCCGCCCGCTCTGCCCGTACGAGTTGTCCGTGCGCCCGCCAGAGCCCTTGCGCCGCGAGTCATACGCCGCCCACCGCCGTGCGTCGGCCGCATCGCTGCCGCCCGCGTCCGGCGTCGGGTCGGTCGACCTCGGTCGCTGCCGCGAGAGCCGCCGCCTTGTCAGCCGCTGCCGCCACCTCTGTCGCCGCCACCAGTGCGTCGGCAGCGGCGGTCACCAGCGGCTCAACTTCAAAGAGCCCCCCGTCGTCGCCCCTGGACGCAAAGACGACCACCTGGTCCACGTCATCGTGCGCGTCGAGCGCGGCCACTACCTCGTCGGCACCCTCGGCATCGGCGAGCACAACGACGGCCTCCGCGGAGCTGGGCGCCCCAAAAACGCAGTGCCCCTGCCCCATCGACGCCTCGGCAGCCAGCCGACGTGCGATGCGCTCGCCCGAGACGGAGACAGCCGATACGGCGCCGCCCGCCGCGGTGGTTGGTGGCAGCACGCCAGCCGTAGCCTCGGACACCCCGCCATTCTCACCGCACGTCACGTACACACGCAGGGCGGTGGCCGCGGGGAGGCCGTCCCACGCCGCTACCGACCGCGCAATCGCTAGCCCGTGCGCGCTGTCGTCAAACAGCAGCACCGCGGCGTTGGCAGCGTCTATGTGGACATCCTCATCTTGGCCAGGACTTCCACCCCAGCTCACCTCTACCGGGTTGCCCGCGTCAACGGTGCGCAGTGTGACGCCCCGATCTCCCGGCTCGCAGACGGCGACAACCCGCCCGGGCGGCTGCAGCGCCCCGACCACCACCGCCGGCAACAGGAGCTGAACGTAGCCCGCCTCAGAGTTCGGGGTCACCCCCCCCCCACCTGCCGCCACGCCGCTGCCTTTCGACGCCATGACCGATCGCAGGCAGCGCCCACCTCCAAAGTGCACGTCGAGGTACATGTCCGGCGTCGCGGCGGCAGCCACCAACCCCACTGGCAGCGCCAGCGTCAACAGCGTCAGGCCACCGCCAGCAGCCGACGCGCCCGCCACCACCGCAACGTGAGGGAAGACCGCCGCGGCCGCCGCCGCGGCCACCGCCGCCTCGTCTGCGGCCGCCACGTCGGTCGGCACTGTGTGGGTGCGCCAGGAGGCCACCGCGTCATGGTCCTCCCCGCCTTCTCCATCGCACACGGCGGCGGCGGGGCTGGCGTGGGTAGCCACAGGCCCCCACACCGCCCGACATCTCGCCACCGACAGGCCACGTCGCGAGCGGCGAGCACCGTCCAACACCACCGCGCCAGGCGTCCACGCGGAGCGCCGATCCGGGAGCCGCTCAGTGTGTGGGGGAGCACATCGGACTGGAGCGGCTGCCAAGCCGATGGCCAGTGTTCATCGACTTGGCGCACGCCCACGGCTTGCCATTGACAGCCACCTTGACGCCCGCCGCCAGGCACGCCTCGGGCTGCGGCTCGGGCACCGCCCCCGACACTGGCGTCCACGGTGTCGGCGGCGGGGTGGTCGGCGGCGGCTCGGCACCGCCCGCGCCCGAGCGCGCGCCACCCCCCCCGACCTTGGTCACGGGGTGCAGCGACACGCCGCCGTCCTCTTCCTCGGTGCACGCGCACACGCCGCCGCCAGTGCCGCCGCTCCCCGCCACGCACTGTCACGACTTGACGACGTTGGCCGCCATGCACACGTGCGTCGCGCCCGCTGTCACGCATTTCCACGGCGGCGTGCAGCCGGCGCCGTCGGTGGAGCGCTTGCACGTGTGGCCGCCCGCCCCTTTGGCGCGCACGTCGGCCACGCACCGCCCGGCCGTTGCCTATTGCACGCATTAGCACTGGGAGCCGCGCGGCTCCTTGAACGCCGACGCGGCGCCGGCGGCAACCAGTGCGGCGGTCAGGGAGACGAGGAGGGCGGCGGAGGCCTTGGTCGACCGCACCTTGGGCGCCATGGCGACCGGCAGGGGGGGTGGGGAGCGGCACAAGGCAAGTAAAGAGGAGGGTGGGTGACGGGGTGGCAATGGCCGGCAGTTGGAGTTCGTCGCGACTGCGAGCACCACCCCTCTCTCTTGTCGGCAGACAACTTGGACCCCTAATGCTCGACGAAAATCGTGTGTTGTGATTGATGCAGTCCCCTCTGGGCGAGACACAGTACCTGAAGCGACTCGTTTAGCAGCTGCTAGTCAGCTGACTCCCTTATATTATATATGCTATGCCTACTAACTCATATGAGCCGTTGCGAGCCGTTACACACACGAGATCTCGAAATGAGGAGGGGCAACCCTCGAGAGAAGCCAACAGCGGCGCCGAACAGAATGGCGTTCTGTTCGGCGTTTGTTCCCGAACAAATGGCCCCAACAGATGGCCTTCTGTTTGCCTGTTGCCCAACAGCGATTCAGTTCGGCATTCTGTTCGGCTTCCGCCTGCAGCGACGGTTGTCCTCGACGTGTCCTCGGCGGGGCCGTCGGGCGCTCGCGCCGTGGCACACTCTGCCCCTGGGTCGGCCGCGGAGCGGCGCGGCAGGCGCGGCGGGGCGCCGTCCCCCCCCCAGGCGGTCGGGCGCCACGCTGGCGGCGGGGGCGGGCCGCCCCCTCCGTGCGTGACACGCGCAGCGGGCGCCTTGTTGGCCGCCCGCAAACAGACGGCAGCGACGGGTGTGGAACGTCCGGCCCACAACCGGCCCGCATCTGGTTTCCCGGACTGCCGATTTCGTTAGACTTATTGTCGCATCTCCCGCTTGACCTTTCCATTATCGTATCTTCGACTTGACCTCACTGATCTTATATAAACCGCCACCCCGCCGCCGGACCGACGACGGCTGCGGCGGTCAGCCTTCTTTGACATATTCACACAAAGGGCGGCGCGCGGGCGCGCCGCTTTGCACCCCCCCCCCCATTGCGCTGGGGGTGCGCCGCGTCCGCGCGCCCACACGACCATTGCCGTTAAAGCCCATCGACGACCCTGTTGTCCACCGGCACAGCGTCAACTGGATCATCACGTCAGATCTCAGCCGTGCGCGGGAATATTTCAGATACACGCGCGACCGTCAAACGACACTTTTGAGAAAAATATTGCCATGCAATCTCTGGTGATCGGGAACAGACATACAAGAGTATATTTGTTCATCGTATCAGTTCAGCAACCACAGCCAAACACAGAGAAACAAACATGAGAGACACGAGAGGTATGCATTTACGCGAATCGAACTTGACTTCTGACTTGTAGTATCATGTCCGAGGATAACTCCTTACTAAGTCATACTTCATGATCAACAATGGTGTTGTTGCCCAAACCAGGACCTCTCTCAACATACAAAGTTTGACAAATGGTTGACCCGCGCCACCTTCATGACGACGATCACATCCGCAGTCGTCTTCTTTGCAAAGACAAGCACCACCGCTATCTTACATAGTCACCGGCTGACGTCGAAAGCAATAGTTCCTTATCAAATATCGCTTGACATATGTCATTGCGTGATTGAGGTTTTCTTCTTGATCATGATGATATAGCCAGGGTGCGCCTCACAAACGTCGACATTCGCTTTCCCACGCTGGAGCCATGCGCTCGACGTGCTACTTGCGGCCCTATCATCAACATCCAGTACGGTTGCGCCTTGACTTTGTCGGCAGCGTTTCCATTATCTAGGTCAGCAGGTCGATTCCGGTTTTCTTCTTGGGATGTATACTTTTCTGGTCGTGCTTTCAAAGAAGTCGCGTCAAATGTAGTGAGCATCCATATTTCTTGTAGTCTGACACAGTATGTCAGTCGATAATTTCATTTCTGGAACAGTGAGGACCTCGTATACAATCTCGAAAGTCGGATCATCAACGCTATCGAACCTGACTTGATCAGTGACAGCAAGGGAATCCTTCGTTGATTTTGGCTGGGGTGGGTTTCTGATAATAATCCTCGATTGTCGAATCTTCCATGTCTCCGTTGCGTAGCCTCACGTGCGGCTGCCACGCCAACTTGGTCCGCCAGTGAGCGGACGGCCGACGATCCCCGCAGTCCGATAGGCATCATCGATCACTTGCCGAAAACTATTGGTCCTATCGTTAGCTGGCAGCACCCAACCCCTCACTAGTGAGGCCTAGTTAAGGTGGCTCTTTTGAATTTAAAAACGAGGATCACATTACAGAAGTTGCCTGAAAGAGACTCAATTCTGAGGTGGCCGGTGGCACGCCTAGTTAAGGGCCAGTGTACCGGCTCTTCTGGGTTATGATGGGCGCGGCTGCATGTCGTTGGCTCCGGATTACAAATACGACTCGTCATTGGTAGATGACGAAAATGTAAGCTCAAATCCATCTTCACAGAGAAAGGCGCGAACCATTTTTGATGAATTCTAACGTGTCTGGTCCAACATGCCTTGAGCTCCTCCAGGGGTCGACAGCCGAATAGTCGCGTTCAGAGCTTTCACCAATCTCGAACCGACGTCGTGGCATGCTGCGATAAAGCCGTCGACGCCTCGGAAACAGAGGGAAACACCGTCAAACCTGACTGTGTCATCAACGGATGCTCGGCCATAGCTCTGCCTGCGTTGGTCCGTTTGCGATGCTTTTGGTATCATTTTCTTCGGCTATGTTAGCGCATGCTGTACACCTGCGAATTGTACGCGAACAAGGTTTTCCAAAGAACACAGCTGGGGTGCTCCGCACGCTCATGTATGGGGCACTAGGGGGTTGACAAAGAGGGGGAACGCAGCGGGAACACTTTCTGATGGCACATTCGTGTTCAGGGCACCTGTTTTACCTAGTGTGATGCAGAGGGAAGTCCTGAACCCGCCAACATCACCGATGAAGACCCCGTCCCCCCGCAATGTCACTTGTGCACTCGACACCCATGTGTACTCGACTATTACTCAGCCTGTGAAGGTCCGTTTGCGTTGCTCTTGGGCTCATTCTTCGGCTATGGCAGCGCATGCTGAACACGTGCTGTATGCGTGAAAACGATTTATCTTTGAAGATCTTTCACGAACCACAAACCACCGAAGGCCTGCAGGACATCTGCTGTGGTTGCCCTGTGCAGAAAGACGCAAAAAAAATTTGCCACATTTGGCGATAGTATGTGAACCAGCCGGCGTGCGGTGAGGTCGAGAACGCATGTGCTTCAGTCGTTTGTTCAATAGCATTCAGAATCCGCGTCCAGTTCCGCCCCCCCCCCCCCCCCCCCTCCCCTATTCGCCCCTGTCCCAGCGGTCACGTGCCACTCGTGGCATGAGGAAGAAACGTGCATCATGTTGTTCTCATTCTCCTTCATTATGCGCCCAGCCAGAGAGTGGTGACAGTCGTGCCACCTTTGAGAACAAAGCAGGTCAAAGCACTCGGCACGCAAGCCAATGCGGCGAAGGCAAGACTTGATCCGCTGCGGATCAAGTTTGACCACTGTTGATCCGGTTGCAACCGCCACCCCTCTTAGAGAAGCCGTCAGCAGGGGGATGAAATGGGGTCGCGACTCAATTCTCTCTGGGCCTCTCTGGACCACTAGACTTTTAGCACGTTGCGCTTAAGCTATCGTAGAGAGTGTGTAATACTCAGACCCAGAAGAGCCACCTTAACAAGGCGTGGTGGAGGCTGCGGTGGCCACTGGTGCGGAAAGTGGCAATTGGGCAAAGCGTCTTGCTCGCCAGCTTTTCGGCCGGTTGCAAGATTGCCTCTGGCGCGGCCCATCGCTTCTCTACTGCCGCCCCTGCCGAGCCCCCACCCCGTCCCCCCCAACCAGCCCCAACACGGGTCCGGCGGAGCCTGTTTCATCATCTGACCGAGATGCACGCCTGGCCAGCCATGCTGCGCAATGGTAGAGACCGGACAGTGCCGCAACGGCCTTTGCGGTACGTATCACAATCGCTCTGGGTTCTTTTTCTCTTGGTCATCTGTCACCCATCAGCTGGGTACGCCATCGTGATCACGGCTCAAAGTTGCTTCGGATGGTGTGAGGCGAACCCACTCGACTGTTATTTGCTTGTGCTGAAAATGGCAGCAAACCTAACCGTCTCCATTTCCGTGGCCATCCTATAGTGTGCCATCGTCTGCTGAGCTGCGAGAAGTTTTTCCGGTAAAAGTGCTTGCCTTTTTTGCCCCCCGTGTTAGCGACCATATCTTAGCCAAACAGACGAGGCGGCGGCGTGGCACAGTGCCGCGCAAGCGACAAATGATGGCAAGAACCAGGCGACGGCAGTCGGGGCGGTGGCCGCCCTGCCATTTCGAAGGGCCAAGGGCGGCAGCTTCACAGACGATTTCGGTGTTGCTCACCTGGTCTGTGGCCCGTGTGCCTCCACAGAGTACCGCCGGCGCCAGCGGGCTGGCCGATTCAGCAATGCGGCTACGGCGCCGGCTGCAGGCGCGGCGGGGCCTGCCACGACAGCCTTTGCGTGTCTCGGGGCTGGCTCGCCACACCCCCTATCAAGTGCCGGTGTGGCTGCCTTCCCCCCTCCCCCATACTCCGACGGCGCCACGCATGACGGCTCTGCGGCTGCCACGGCCGGACCGCCAAACACTGGGCGGCTGCCTCTTCTGGGGGGGGCGCGAACCCCCTGTCCGCGGTCGCTGGCTCTGGGCGCTGCGGCACCCCCTCTGCTCAGCGGTGCGCCGAAGGCGTCGCGAATGTCCACAACTGTGGATGGCGCCGGGCGGGCGGGGCCCGCAGAGGCTCGGACTCTGGAGAGTGTGGCGTTGTTTGAAGGGTCGGGACCTCCTCCCGCTGTGCTACGCCTCAGTGTACCTGACCTCGTCAGTCAGTTCATTGAGTGCCTGGGTCCGGCGCGGACGCCCACGGATATCGCAGTTCTGGATTTGGAACGGGTTTTATGTGCCATCTTGGTAAGAACCTGTCCATCTGCGGTGTCCGTGCGACACGCCAACGGGCGTGTCATCGTTTACACTCGGCTGCCTGCGACTGTGCTGAAAAAGCAAGTGCGGAGGAGCCAGAGAAACAAACGCTTGGTGGTGGGTGTACGCTCCAATGCGGATGCGACACGCCCACGGGGCAATAGCGGACTCTTAACGCGCCCGACTGCCGCGGAGTCGGTCGGGCTGCTGGCATCCATTGGACTGAGCGATGCTAAGTTCAAACGGATACGGGTGTTTTTCGGCGGGGCGCTCAGCACAATGGCTAGTCTGTCCGTTCTGCGGGAGGATCGAGCATCCCCAATGATACTTCCCGCGATGGAGGTCTCCTTATTGGACACTGGCGCCCATCTGGCTCACCTCTCGCGGGCAGTGAAAGGGTGGCTCGCCGACCTGTGGTCTGCGGGGCTGTTCATTGAACGCCCCGCATATGACCCGCAAGGCGTGGCCATCCCTCAGACTCGTGATTTTGATATTTCCAGCAATGGGAGACCCTCTTATCGCGATTTCTGCCCTCCAGCCGACATGCGAGATATTCATATCTGCATTGGCTTGGACAGGGGAGGTGACCCATCTTCTGTAAAATTTGTGATTGGTTTTCTAAACCAAGAACACCCGAAGAGACTTGGAAGTACCCTCCTCGTGGCAGTATGCCCAGAATCCAAGGACAAGTACCCAGAAGTGGCTGCCATGCTTGCTCCACATGTGGCACAGATACTACGACTGAGATGCACTGGGGTGGTGGTGGGTGGCCATAGACGGGCGGTGCGCGTGTTTGTCAACAGCGACTTCCCGGCTATAACCAACACGGTAGGCCATAAGGGCCCCTGCTGCCTTGGCATGAAATGCCCCACAGAGGCCCACTCTCTGCTGGATGAGGCATTCGGGACTCTGCAGGACTTGCACTGCATTCATCCCCCCCGGACGGCAGCGCACTTGCGGGAAATGCAAGAGGCTTATGAGGGCTTGGGACAGATCCCGGCCGAACTTGGGTTGGCCGCACACATGCCGGTGGAGCGGTCACCGGTCACTATTGTGCCACCTTCCCAAATCGTGCCCTTCCCACTTCATATTACGATTGGTATCACGGCTCGACCCCTGCGGTTGGCAATCGAAGCTGTTACCCAAGAGCGCGGGCCCGTGGACGGTCGGCAATTTGCGTACCAACTGGCAGCTATTTTAAGCGTCCACATTGGCGTCGAGTCTGTGCCTTACCAAGGGGGTAACTTTATCGGCCGGCACTGCCACACAATCGCTTCTGGGTGCGGTAAGATTGAGGACGCGCTGCATCCTCTTGTATCTGTTCCCCGGTTCACTGCCTATCAGCGCGCTTGGGAGCTCTGGCGGGGGGTACTGTCAACCCTCAATCGAGCAGCGCATATTCTCCCCGCCAAGCAGGCGCGGTTTAAGGCCAGTGCACGGGCGTTTGTCAGGCTCCTCCAGGGTTCATTCCCTTGGATGAGCATTTCGCCTAAGCTCCATGTGCTGTTTGCCCGCACTTGGGATTTCATGGGGTTGTGGGGCAGCAAGGGGCTATACGGGGAGCAAGCCATCGAATAATGGCATGTTTTCGATAACCAAGACGCCCCCCGGTTTACCGCTGAGACGGCTCTGCTGTCCTGCCGAAAACTGGTGCAGACGATGGCGCTGAGCAACGTGGCGTCGGAGGCCCTGCGGCGGGCGAAGGCCGCGATTCGCAAGCGCAAGGCGGCGCACCGCGGCGCGCTGCGGCCTGGGGACCGACGATTGCGGCAGAACAAGACATGGCGGCGCGAGTGCCTCGCGACGCTGCAAAGGAGGATACATGACAGAGCCAAGTGGGCCCAAGACCAGTATTAGGCGGGCAATGGCGTGATAGAAGCCTACGCTAAGAAGTAGATCATTTTTGCTACGGGTGGTCTTTCTCACAGGTGGACCGCTGGGTGTGATCGAGGAGCCGCGGCTTCCACTTGGTGGGCTTGTTGGATGTCCCGTGTCCTGCGAGCCCAAGGCGGACCAACTGCCGGGCTTCCCATTGAGGATGGGATGAACCTGGCGTCACATGCTGATTGGTCCACGGGCTCTTCACTCTGAAAAGTGATGAACGTGGCAGCCATATGTGCGTGATGATTGAGCTCTATTGACAGCTTTTGCGATGGCCAATGGAAAGCTATAATTGTTGAACCGAGCTAATGAGGTGACAGCCTGGGCCTTGAAATCCAAATGAGCCGCTCGAGGGGGTCTTAAGTAGGCGTGCACTGAGGTGCATCCAGTCAGCAACACAGAACAATTATTTGAGTTTCGGCCAACTTGTGCATCATACAGACCAGGAAAGTGTATTTCACACATAAAGTAACTACAGTCACATGGTGAGCATGGCAATGTTCGGCAACTCAAGTAGCGTCTTATGGTAATGTTCACTAACGCTACAAAGCATGGCATATTGAGGCCATATCGAACATAGGGATTGGTGTAGACGCTCTACAAAGTGGCATCTTTGTTGGAATGTATTGGATGGTGCCCATCAGGGAAGCGCCTTAAGAGGGCTACGTTCGCAGTTTCGCGAGTATCTGGTAAATTCAGATATTGTGCGGCTAGCAGCGCTTGATGCTTCCTGTGTTTTTCCGCGATTGTGCCAGGTTGGCCAGCCTGTCAGTTGTGGCAGAAACAGGAATGAGCGTTTTGGCCAAAACCATCGATGGTTAGTAAAATATACGATATTTATTGGATCATGTTCGCAATAGTTGTGGAAGAATAGCTTACAGCTGTCGAAGCTGCTTCTGTCGGTGGAGCTCTTACAGTCAGTTTTGCGCTGTCGCCTTTGTTCAAGGTGGCACCCAGATCTGGAACGTACCTTCGTCCTTGCTAGGGCGGCGCGGTCCATTCACAAAAATGGACCGGCTGTGGCGCTCGCCGAACATGCCGATGCCCCTTAACCTTGAACATCAGCGAACGATGTGTCACGCGCAACCATGAACCGCTGTTTGCACGTGAGAAAAGTCACAGGTCCAAGACTCTCCCCAATGTCTCGCTTACCTTTCCCGTTGAATCTCTTCCGCCACAGCCGTCGAAGTACCAGGATAGCTGGAAAGGCTACGAGCAAAGGAGAAGCCGCAACCTTACCGCAGTCAGAGGCGAGTGCGTGCAGTATACGATTTACGTGGGTGGGATGGATAAATCTATAGATGGATCATCGTGCCACATTTCCAGACAAGACCGAACACTTGTCGATAATAATTGTCCATCTCCTGATGGTTTCGATAAATAACGTATAATTTAAACTATAATAATCAGTCGATAATTATGGGGTCTCATCATTGGGCAACAATCGGTCGGACGACACCCGCATGACACAGGAAGGTCGAATGTGGTTTGAGTAGCGACAAATGACACAAGGTACCAATGTACAAGTTGTAAACTACTAGGACACGAAGCACCATGGCACCAAGCTCCTCCGATACCTTTGGGCACGGCGACCGCCGCGGCACGGGCCATGGCGACGTCGTCACCGCACACCTGGTTAAACCCCCCCCAAAGCGGACTTCTGGCTCTCTGGCGTTCGGATTGGTTAGTTGGAAATTCTAGAGACGTGTCTTCGACTTCCACCAGCTTGTCATGCAATCTCAGGCCATTCCTTTGTTGAAACAGCCGTGTCACTGGCAGACTGTGTTTGTATGGTGGAATCGAAGCATCTCTGAAAAAAGCCTTCGAAGATTCCTCGCCAGTGATGAAGCGAGGAGGTCAAAGTTCAACTTTCTTGGCATTCGACAGGTCGCTTTTCATGGCCGACACCTTTGCAAACACCGCACAAGCCGACGCATTGCAAGTGCTTCCTGCCACTGGACTCAATCATTCGGGCAAGACTTCTTTTATCGCAATCATCTGTCTCTAACATCCGTCTCACCGTTTCCATCAAAGCTGCAGCACTCTCATCAGACAGCACCCCATCGTCCCGCCGCCCAGAAATAGCCGCGGAGTCGGTAGCAGTGTTTCCCCCACTGGCAAGTCCCCAAGCTTTGTTCTGCTCTATTTGAGCAAGATGCGTGGAGAGTTTCACAGCTCTGCAGCCTTGGACACGGCGTCCCCCCACGCCGTCATATCCGCCGCAGCCTTGGCGCGACAGCCGACGCAGGTTCGTGCGAGCCCAGCCTGCTCCTTGTGGGCACGGGTACATTTGTCACAATGACCTTTCGCCGCACGGGCGGCTGCCGCGGCTGGTTTTTACTTTCGAAAATGGTTGTGAGCTGCTGAGCCTGGCAGAACACCGACAGATGAAGCTTTGACAAAGGCCTCACAGGAGCAAAGGAGAGTTGTTGACGTGTATCTTGCAGAAACATGATTAAAGCGGCCGTGAATGGTGTCAAGGCCCTGTTCGCTGTAACGCCAGAGACTTCCAAAATGGCGCAGAAATGCCGCCGCGGGGCAACACAACACGTGCATATTTGGGCTGACACTGAACCACGCAAACCCCTTCTTGAGCACGACCAAAAACGAGGCAGCACGCGTGGCGAACCGGGTGATACTCTCTTCTGATACTGTGACGCACTGGTTCAGAATAGGCAACGGTGCCGGCCAGTGAGTGCAGGCTTGGCGCCACGCCACCGCACCAGGCCCCGGAGAGTTGTCGTCCATCAAGTCTGCCAGCAGCAACAGCTTGCAACCTTTGCGATGGCACTCCCGCCCCTCGAGTGTACCGCCCAAGTATGGGCCCGGGCACACCCCTGACTCTTGTTGCAAAATCTCCTCAATGGAGGTATAAAACGCGAGTGTGGCATCCTCCCGATGCGAGAACGTCACTGCCTCGACAGCCAGGTGGAGCAGCGCCATTGAAAGTCCCAGGGTGAGGTGGAGCGGCATCGGCGCCACATCAGCAAACGTAAAAACCATGAGGGGACGGCGCTTGACCAAAAGGTGATTTTTCAGAGACAACGCACGCACCAGGGAGGCCTTGGGGCCGTGGGGGCACAGTGAGCTAATCTCCTGAGCGTGCTCCACGCGTCGTGCACGTCCCTTGCAGTGGATTCCATCCTGCCCTTCGAGAAGAAAACGCGGTATATGCCGGGTTCTGGTACCGAAAATTCTGGGAAACCCGGGATCTGCATGAGAATTGGCTCTCCCGCAGAAATCTACCAGGTATATTGAGGCACTGGCAATCGGCGCAAGCGAATCAACCGGTTTGATACTGAGTTGACGCTGAGGAGGAGTGATGGATCAACAGCGCATGCGGATCAACCGGGTAAAATGAGGGTTGATCTGGAAGCGTCGATTATCGATGCCAGCCTCGGACGGCCCCAATCCCAAACATGCTCTGCAAGCTAATTCTACTCCACTTTTCACGGAGTCGCTTAAGCACCCCTCACCAACAAGCACCGGAAGCACGCATCAGACTTTTCCCGGTCAGGGTGGAACAGAATGAAGCGCCTGCTTCGATGGATGGTGGAAGGCTCACAAAACAGCAATGCATAAATTGCCTCCCGTGTCCAATCTGAGAAGCGAATTTGAGGCCAATGGCTCGTCCATAGCGACGACTGGAAGATGATGGAAGCCTCCAGCATCATGACTAGTTATTGTGCTGGTGCTGGAGGCTTCCATCACGATCTGACAATGCTGTCAGGACCTTGTGCAACGCCCTCTGCCTCGGCAGCACAGTGCTCAAACTGGGTATAAAAGGGTATCCCATCCAACGCTTGTTACAGAGTGCTTTGTATTGCAGTCTGCTCAATTTTGACCGATCGACACAGAAGCAAGAACACATGTACATTGATCAATGAGAGACCTTGAAAAGTCTTGCTTTGATGCCGTTCAGCCAATGAGATTCTCTGAATCCGCATGTTCGCGGTCGACAAACGACTGCAACAGGCGTTTCTCACTGATCGGCTCAGAATTCCGGGCCTGAAGCCGGATCCCACTTGCTCGACGCCGAGAATGACGGAGAACGACCAAGAGACAGCCGAGATCGACCGAGATTGACCGCATTCTGACGGGATCCGCCGGAGACGTCAACCTGCAATCGACGAATCAGCAAGCAGCATGGGCACTCGACACCAAAAGCCACCAATAGTTGCTATACTGCTGTCAGCAGTGATGTAATGGGATATCAATATACGATGTATGATTGGCGTTCGTACTGTAAGACCGTGCATGATGTGCTTGTGTTCTTGTCCGGATCGGCCAAAATTTAGCAGACTGCAATACTATCGACAGACACATCGTGCAGCGCCAGCGACTCTTTCCTTTTCCCCGCTTTCTTTCTCGCACCAGCCTGTTTCCTCCTTCTCCGCCGCCTTTCCTGTCCTGCCTCATCGTTTGATTGCGTGCAACTCTAACGTTCCTTTTTGTAATCTTCAACTTAATATCTATGGAGTCCCCGAATCAGTTCTACTGCGCGAGCAGCTTTTGCACCGACGACAGGCAAAATGGCTCACAGGCTGTCTCCCGGGCGACCTTGTACAGGCACCGGGCGACCGAAAAGCGGCGTCGTGTGAGTTATGACAGTCCGGGTGGCGGCCCAGCCATCCCAGAGGGACCTTCGGGCGGTCAAAGTGCCCGGGCTGCGGCAGAATTTCCCGTGTACGCGAGTGTGAGCGCAGATATCGGCGCTAAGGGGGATGACGGCGCCGCAGCAAGCACTCCTCCCGGCACGGACGTGCGCGATACGCTTCGGTCGGGTGGCACGTCCTCCGACTCAGGTTCCGCACATGCACACCGGCGATGCGACGCCGAGGACACACCCGATGAATGCGACGCAAGTAGACACGTCAGCACAGACCTCGAATCGAACGAGTCCAACGACGGGGAGGCGCCCGAATTTATTGACGTGTCGGGATCAAGTGACGCTGTCAGGACAACCGCATTTCCAAGTCTCCAGTCAGACGTAAATATGAACGAGATACGGCTTAGAATTGATCAATTCAAAGAACACAAAGCAGATCTGGAGCTCTATGCTTACACGGTTCAACACGATTTGACGCAAGAGTCGATTGCTGATCTACTTAAGCTGAGCTCCGAAACCGTCAAGTATCGAACGCCTTACCTTCTGTGGCGTTTCATTGATGAAAGTGTTAAACTGGGCACCCGCCATATCGACTGCTGTGTCCACGGCTGATTGGCGTTTACGCACAAGCGAGAACAACAGACCGAGTGCGACGCTTGCGGCGCAGCACGGTACAAAGCAAACGGAAAACCAGCCAAGCAGTTCACATACTGGACTTTGGTGTCGTGGCTGCGCAACCTGCTCAGTGACCTCGTCATTGGGCCGTCCATGTTAAGATACTTGACGGCCGCGCGCCAAGCCTCAGAAGAAGAATCAAACGTATGCACGACTACCCACATTCGCCCAATTTTCGCCACTACCGTGATAAAGGCCTTCTTGATGGCTTTCTCTTCGTTATGCTCAACATCGCGACAGACGGCTTCCAAGTTTTCAGGCAGAATGGGTTTCGAAGGCTAGTTCGTGACCGCCTACCAGCTTAGTCTTTGCCCCGACGAACGAAGGCGTATTAGGAACCAACTCGTGCTTGCTGAAACTCCTGGGCCAAGGTAACCCGTCGACTGCGAATACTTCCTTCATCCCATTGCCCAGCAGTTGAATGAGCAGGCCAAGGGAATTCCCGGCTGTCTCGTGCCTAACTCGTCTGCGCTCGTGGTGCTGAGAGCTGGTGTGCTTCACTTCACGACGGATCAACCCGGCGGCGACAAACTGTGCCATTCGACTGGCAGCAACAGCTACGTTTACAGCCATCTTCGAGATTTCAAAGAAGTGTACATGGCTGCCAATAGCCACATCTATTGCAGTCTGCTCAATTTTGGCCGATCGACACAGAAGCAAGAACACATGTACATTGACCAATGAGAGACCTTAAAAAGTGTCGCTTAGATGCCGTTCAGCCAATGAGATTCTCTGAATCCGCATGTTCGCTGTCGACAAACGTCTGCAACAGGCGTTTCTCACTGATCGGCTCAAAATGCCAGGCTCGACGCCGGATCCCACTTGCTCGATGCCGAGAATGGCCGGGAACGACCAGGAAACAGCTGAGATCGACCGAGATTGACCGCACTCCGACGGGATCCGACGGAGACGTCAACCTGCAATCGACCAATCAGCAAGCAGCATGGGCACTCGACACCAGAAGCCACCAATAGTTGCTATACTGCTGTCAGCGGTGATGTCATGGGATTTCAATATACGATGTATGATTGGCGTTCGTACTGTAAGACCGGTCAAGATGTGCTTGTGTTCTTGTCCGGATCGGCCAAAATTGAGCAGACTGCAATATTATCCCCCAGAGGTCTTCAATGGAACACGCTTGTCCGAGTCGAAAATTACGATTTACCACGGCGGACAGCCACAAGTATTGGTGAAAGCGCTGCCGAAGCGGAGAAAGCACGATTGGCAGGCATGTCTGTGGCCTATCAATCGAGGCTCCAGCAAGCATCTTGTGTGAAAGGCTACTCCTTGTTTTTGGAATCTATCCCGGCCATGCGTACCTCGTACCCCCACCTCAAACATCTTTGGTCAATGGGTCCGTCGGTGGTGCCCTGCGACACTATGCACTTGATTCTTTTGAACGTGGTGCCACATATGTGGAAGCTCTTTGCGGTGCTAAAGCTGGTGAACATCGACAAAGATGAAGTCTATATCATTCTAAAAGCCACGGTGGCTCTAATTGGTCGGGCGCTGCGGGCCGCTCGGTGGACTGTGCCCACCGCGCAAGCTCAGTCACTTCAGAATAATGACACCCACCACATGTCACTTAAGGCGGCCGATTGGATGCACTTCGTACTTGCAGCGCCGAAGAACTCTCAGCCGGACGGATTTCTGCGACTTACTACGCCATGTTTATGTCACTAAGTTGTGCTTGCCGGCTACTATATCGGCTAACAGGCGTCACTAAGTCGGATATCGAGACGATTGACAAAGATTTCAAGTATTTTGTTGCCACCTGCCACTCTAACATCTACCGAGGCTCCGCTGAGCGGTTGCTGCTCCGCCTCTCCAAAATCGCCACTCTCCTAGACATCTTCCTTTTTCTTCGGGCGTGTGGACCAGCCTGGGGCGTTTGGCAGCTCCCGATGGATCGAAAGATTGGGGCGCTGGGTAAGTTGATCCGGTCATCGTCGAGGCCTCATGCGAGCCTTGTCGCTAATACTAAGCGCCAACTCAAATCCGACCTTGTAACTCCTTTTGGCAAAACCTTCACAGCACAGAAATGGGGCGAGGCAACGGGTCAGCAACGATCATACGACGGCCTTCCTGTCGGTGGCCTTCTTGTGCCAGAGCGTGGAGGCTCCGAGTTCGCCCTGCTTCCCCGAAGAAGCGCTGTTGTTGTCCTTACGGGCGAGGAGCTGACCAATATGCGGGCATTACTTCGTCCAGAGAATGCCGATCACATTCCGTCGCAGATGATGGCCAGGAAATAATTCTAGGCAAAATTGGCATTTGGCAGAACTCAGTATCTAAGCCGGTCGGGTCGGACTCTGACTCCCATTGGCGGCGTTGTTACCTGGTTAGCATCAACTCGAGCGAGCAAGTTTACATCTCCGACGGGTCGGTTGGGGAGCGCCCAGTATCCACGCTTGGCGCCGTGCTGCATTACGTTGCGGTCTTTATCGACGGCCGTCTGATGGCGTTTGCGTACATAGAGCGCGTGAACTCCGGGAAGGATTGCTCCGGCCGTTTTGGATACGCTGCCGTCAAGAACGGGATTGAGTGCAAACTCGGACTCGGGGGGTCGCGCCAAAAAGTGCCTATTGGGGTGCTGGAAGGAGTCGTCGGGACTATCAAATGGGTGGGTGTGCACTTCATTTTGTTTTCTCGCGAGCCAATTTCAGAAAGCTAGTAAGCTGGACAGCCGGTCTGCGCCACTGATAGCTTTGGAAAATATTATTGATGTTTACATCAAGCATTTTCCCAACCAGTTGGTCAAACTTGTACTTTACCAGACATAAATGAATCATTTACGAAAATTGAACTGGGCCCGATCTCCGCTGAACTCGTCATCGAGGACGCATCAGCGCCACCATCTTCTGCACGTGCGGTCAAGCCTACTCCTGGCCGTCTGAGCTGCGAGTGGCTCCCGGTGCCTCGTCGGCGAGAAGAACGAGATCGTGGGATCGCGGCGTCTACATGTTGTGCGTGCGGGGGGTCTGCACAGCTTGCGTGGGAGAGGGACATGCACAGGCTGTTCGTGGGGGAGCGTGCCCAACCTGTGTCCTGAGAGAAAATAACGGAGCCACCCCATCAGGTAGTTGTTTGCGCTGCCTCCACCACGGTACGCGTATCCTATACACGCACCCACTATCACCGGTGCCCCTTTGCGTGCCATGCTGTTGACACCACACCGCTGAGATGCCCTCCGATCCTTGGCATTCCAATTATCTCGTTGACGTACTGTCGTAGCATAGTTCTCGCGCTCGTCGCTATCCTCTGACCGCTAGGGTGTGGTGATGTCGCTGCGCCATGGTAGGCCGTGTCAAGCGGACGCATGGGGACCTGAGCAGCGGTTCGTTGGTCTATTTCTCTCAGTCCTCCATGATATCATCTCTCTGTCGCTTCTCGCATCGACACCCTGATGCCCGCCGCCACTTGTACTCTCTGTGTACGCAGAAGGCGAGATCGTCTTTCATTTTGGCCATACTGTTTCCCGTTCGAGATGTACGGAGCACTTGCTGACGATTGGTTAAGTCTGACATTATTATTGTGTACCGTGTCCATGACTTTGCTGCTCGTCATTATCATCGGCTTTTTCAACGACCGCATTCTGTCTTTTTGTATGTCTGTGACGGTATTCTTCGTTTTGATGAGGTCACTCAGATGATATTGCAGCTGCCATGACAGCAGCAGCCAGACAAGCACCAGCGCCTTCTGTCAGTCTGCCACCGTCTCCGGTCACCACTCGACGATGAACGAGGTCGACACGCGGCCGTCGTGGGATGGAGTCGACGTCTGTCGTTCCACGGCCACTTTCTCGCCGGCTGCCCGTATGGGCCGCCCCACAAATGCTTCCCCCACCGCCGCCACACCGCGCTCCCCCGCCGCAGCCGCGCTTTCCTACCCAGTCTTTAACACGCAGTGTGCCGAATACCTGGTCGCCCGGGATTCTGAGAGCCCGGGTAAATAGGAGTATTGTAGCGTTCTCAGCGGGTTCTTAGAGCCATACAGTCAATCCCCGATGATCCTCTGCCATCGGTCACTTACTGAGATCTTGCTCAGAACCCCCGTTCGGAGGGACTGGGAGCATGCTTGCCTCCAGGAGTCGGGCTCTGCTCGTCACGTCGGTCTGCACGACCGTCGCTGTGGAGGCATCCTGGTTCGCCCGTAACGCGGTCAAATGAAGGATGAGGTGCTTAAATATGGGGGTTTAGAGCGTAAAGGTTCTGCGTGCCCTCGCTCTCGCACATAAAGGCTCTTTGGAAAGCCAAGGTTCTGGACAAAACACAATACGACAGCCCGCCACCGATCTGGTGTGTTTTCGCCGTGTTCTCGCCACAAGTCGACACCTGTCAACCTTCTCACACCTTGAGTGTCATTGTTCGTCTCCCCTGCCTTGTGCTTCCCCCTCCCCCGCCCCCCCTCTCCCCCAACCATCTGCCTCTCGCTGCTTCTCACGACGCCTCACCCGTCCTCACCCTCATCTCCGCTGCTATCCCCCCCCCCACCATATCCCTCTCCTGCCGTGCGGCCGCGCCCGCGGCGCTCGGTCTATGACTTTTTTGTAGACGGGTTCCTCGGTATATCGCTGCCCATCGCGCCCGCCAATACCGACCTTGTGCCAAGGTCGTCTGCCTACCGTCGTTGTCTTTTTCAAGTCCGATGCTCTTCACGGCAGTTGCCAAGGTCGCTTCTTTACATCGAACGGTTTGCGACAGCTATCGATACCGACCACACTGTGAATGGCTAGCATCGACGCATGGCTCCATGCCACATGGCGGCGCCACTGCCACAGAATCTTTGAGGTTGGCGCCAATAGCTCTCTGTGTACCACCGCTGCAATTATGAGACGACGGGGGCAGTCGATGAACATGGAGGAGGGGAGGGTGTCGTGCAACGCGTGGCGCTATGGCAGAGCGAAAGCGGGCTGTTGTTGCGAGAGCATTGCTGATTATCATTGGTGTGAGTGTGGACGGCCTGCTTGACAGACAGGGTGATTTAGGTCACGCGGTAAGTGTCAGTCTTTGGCGATGGCCTCTTTGGACTCCCATGCCTACCACTGTCCTTCTTGTATGCAGCCTACGTGCTGCATCACCATTGCCGCCTAAGCTCTTCTGGGACAGACTTCTGTGTTGATTGTGTTCGCACTTGAAAAGTTTTATTGACAACTGTTGTGATGCAGCACATGATTTTCGGATATCAAAATGTGAGAAAAAGTGCAGAGAACACCCATATCTTCACTGTGTCTTTCAGTGAGCCCGTTTTGGTCTCGTACGACATGAACGGTTGTTGTTTCGGCTCGTCGGCGCAAGCCTGCCGATCATTTCTCTGTCACTGTCTCTTGGCCTTTTCGCGCATAGCCAATCCGAGTGCTCAAACACGTTTCATGCACCCCTGAGGCCCCACAAGAAGCGCAAAATGGAGTCGAAGGCACGTTTTCAGTTCTATCTTACTGACGCGGCCCTGCTCACTCTGATGCGCCGCCCCCTGTGGGCCATCACCTCCCGGTTACTTCGGCATGACTACTAAGCCGACTGACACGATCTACTACTATAGATTTAGCTCCCAGTATTGCTGTCTATGTGTCCATTTGAAGCCGACCAAAAGCCAATCTGTCAAAACAATCACCCAGAGCCGTCACGGTTGAAGGCGGCGGCACCACATTTACGTTCTTAGCGTCCTCTGTTTGCTCGCTCTCAACACAGGTGACCTACCCCAGCCACTTCTGGCAGCTGTAGGTCTTTGGAGGTGGTAATTATCGCTTTATATGTTTGCCAGCTTGCAGTTGGAGGGTTCTCAGCTGGGGAATGGGGTGCGTGACGGAGGTGGGGAGGGGGGGTGACGTGGACGTGTGCCTTGACCTGCTTGTGCCAAAGGATCTGTTTAGGTGAGATGGTGCCGGGTAATGTGGAGGGAAAAAATGGACGTGTCACAGCCACGGCCGCATTTTGGCTGCGCAGAGCGGTTGCTTTCGGATGGCTCTGTAAGGTAAGGAGGCCCCAAGAGAACAAGAAGAAAGAAAACCGATGGAGTTTTACTCTGTGTCACTCGCGACCAAGGAGCTCTCGATGCGACTGGCAATTTCAAAAACGGTTGCAGGGAGCTCCTCTGCCTCCAACAATTCTACCGCGCCCACCATGGAATTGGCTGCCTCACCCCGAGAGAGTAGCGCAACGCGAGAATAGCAGGAACCCGTCATTGCCGCAATTTCTGCGACTTCTGTGTCCATGCGAGCAAGCCCAGGATGGTAACTGCCGTGCCGGCTCCGTAGAAGCGCAGCAGTGTCGGCCAAAACTAGGTCCGCCTTCAGCCTGCACTGAACGATAGTGGTCTCCGATACTGCTTCCCGCTCCTTTTCCAGCATTCCGCAGACGTCCATGAGATTCAGCGTTGGGTCTGACCACCCGTCCTCTTCTGCTTCGCCACCAGCAACAGGAACAAGAGCAACGTGACGTGGCCGCCTTGGTACGAAAGGCCCCACAATTGTGCGGCGTGGGGGCGAGCAGGGAGTGCGGCCGGGCGGGGACTGTACGGCATTCCTGGGACGGGCGGAACCTGCGCAAGCCGTACCTCCTCGGCGGCAGAGAAGGGCACAGGGGGGAGCTTCGGCCGCCCAGGCGTGCCTGGAGAGCACTAAACAGGCAGAAAAAGTGCGGCCGCCGCGGGGGTGTCATGGATGGTTCCAAAGGCGTCCGAAGGACGACTGGTAGCTAGCGTGGGGCCGCCAGCAAGAGCCGAAAAGCTCCCGTGCGAGGCAGTGGCAAGGGTACGCCGAAGACCACCATCCACAGGGGCGCCCGTGGGCGTCGCCACCTCGGGCGAGTCGCTGCTGCCGACCGGGGGCGAGAGGGGGGGGGTTGGTTGAGGAGCCGCAGCGGCGCCCTCTACAGGCGTTACCGGCTGGTCACTCGGACGGGTTGGCGGAGGCAAACCAGTTGCCAACGTGGTGATGCCTGGAGATGAAGCCACTCGGGTCTCACAGTTCTCACTTGACTGGGTGTTGAGACGTCTAAGTACACGCCGTAGTAGGCGCCCCTTGTATTTGCGTTTGACCGCCGATATGATACCCGTATCCAAAGGCTGATACAGTGCCGTCGTTTTGGGCGGCAGGCACACTGTAGTTACGATGTCCGCTCTCAGTTCTCCATGGAAGGGGCGTTGTCAATGATCAGAATCAAAGGCTCGGTCGTCACTCGCCGCACTTCTCGGACGAATACCGATGCAAATCACGCCGCCATGGTGGAACCGTCCATCCAAGAATTTTCCTGGCTGAAGTATGGCAGGGGGCAGGCCGCGGCGGGTGGACGGAAACATAGCAGTCGTGCCGCTTTGCCGATAATGGATATCGGTAGCTTATGTGAGCCGTCCGCATTCACGCACAATACTGCCGTCACGCAGTTCTTCGCCCGCATGGTCTTCGAGCCGCGAGAATACCGGCGTTCGCGCTCCGAAACGTAGGTGCGATGGGGCAGACAGCATTAGAACAGCCCGGTCTCGTCAATTCTGTAAATTCGGCGGGGATCCACGCCACGGAGAACCTCTCGGATCTCTGCGATGCGCTCGGCGGACCTGGCGACGTCGGACGACGCGCCAGTTCCAGTTAGGCAATTGCTGCGGACATCGTTCCGCTTGGCCCAGCGACAAATGTAGCCGGTTGTCGTGTTTAAGTCGTTGATACCATGCTCCTCGACCAGCTCCGCGGCCCTCGCCATTGTGGGGGAGACCCCCTCTCCCCTGATGACGCGATCCCCCCGGTATGAGCCGGGGGAGGGGTCGCGAGCACACACGCAATGCCCCTAGAGGGAGCGGTGTGCGGCGCCCCTTCGGGGCGCCTGCCAGGTGGCGCTCAGGGCCACCCCCGAGTCTGACATCCCCCTTGCCCGAAGGCAGGGGGGGACAGGGCCTGACGCGAACGAGGGGCCACGCGACCCCTCGATCCGGGCCCCCTAGAGGGGCCTGGAAGCTTGTGGAAGCTCCTCTGGCTGGGGAGAAGCCCGGGACCGAGATTAGATCTCGGCCACTATCGATATCCCACGAGGACTTCGATCGGAGAGTTGAAAATCTGGGGATAAGTCCCTAGTGATGTATTGGGCAATTTCA